>OBRM01000005.1_pt1 | contig 220449 bp, 204 predicted proteins | sample 1501121 | NCBI WGS metagenome assembly OBRM01 (sample SAMEA3360693, study PRJEB22359) | human gut metagenome | biome: ENVO:urban biome; feature: ENVO:human-associated habitat; material: ENVO:feces | place: Bangladesh | collected 2011
TTGCCCGTACGGTTCTGCGTGCCGTCCGTGACACGGTGGTCTCTGTTGCCCGCGCGGTATGGAACTGGATTTTCTTCTGAACCCGGTGGTGATGCTCCAGACTCTTGTTACAGATTTTTAACCCCATGAAAACACAATGCAAACACAGCCATACCCGGGTTGTCCCCTTGCGTTGTGTTTCTCAAGTTAATAGAATATATCGATCGTTGCTATTATATCGATCGTTATAAACGATCGTTTGTAGTAAATGACCTCCTCCGTGGTTGTCATGAAAATGCGTCTCAGAAAGGTTAAATAATGCACGAAAAGAACATCGCCCTGCTTTGTGATGAAGCCGACCGACTTTTGCAACTGAACATTAATCTGCTCCGGCAAATGGTTGATGAACCAGATGTGTTATCTGACAGTAAGAACGAAAACAGACTGCTTTTTGATAAACAGAAAGCACTGAAAAGAATTGAGGAGCTGGAGGGCGAACAAATCAAAACCGCCCGCAGGGAGATGGTGCTGGCTGTTGTCGGCACGATGAAAGCAGGTAAATCAACCACCATCAACGCCATTGTGGGGCAGGAAATTCTGCCTAACCGTAACCGCCCCATGACCTCTGTACCGACGCTCATCCGCCACGTTCCCGGAAAAACTGAGCCGGTCCTCCATCTGGAACATATTCAGCCCGTCCGCAATTTATTAAGCACACTGCAACAAAAACTCGACACCCCGGCAGGACAGCAAGTCGCACAGACCCTGCAGCAAACCGGGGATACCTGCGAACTGCTGGATATTCTGGCAAATGATGGCTGGCTCAAAAATGAATACCACGGGGAGGAGGAAATCTTTACCGGACTGGCATCGTTAAACGATCTGGTTCGCCTTGCTGCGGCAATGGGGAGTGAGTTTCCTTTTGATGAATACGCAGAAGTGCAGAAACTGCCGGTGATCGACGTGGAATTCAGCCATCTGGTGGGGATGGATGCATGCCAGGGAACACTCACACTGCTGGATACCCCCGGCCCTAATGAGGCCGGACAACCGCAGATGGAAGTGATGATGCGGGATCAACTGCAGAAAGCCTCTGCGGTGCTGGCGGTGATGGATTACACCCAGATGAACTCAAAAGCGGATGAAGACGTCCGTAAAGAGCTTAATGCCATTGCTGACGTATCAGCCGGCCGCCTGTTTGTGCTGGTCAATAAATTTGATGAGAAAGACCGCAATGGCGATGGGGCAGATGCCGTACGCCAGAAAGTTCCGGCAATGCTGAACAGTGATGTGCTGCCCGCCTCCCGCGTTTATCCAGGCTCATCACGTCAGGCATACCTGGCTAACCGTGCGCTTCATGAGTTACGAAAAAACGGTGAGCTTCCTGTTGATGAAGCCTGGGTCGATGATTTTGTCAGGGAAGCTTTCGGTCGCATGAAAAAAGAATACGTCTGTAAAGACAGCGAACTGGCAACTGAAGGGGCGACAGACCTGTGGGAAGGCTCCCTGATCGACCAACTGATAACGGAAGTCATACAGAGTTCACATTCCAGAGCCGCGGCACTGGCGGTTGATTCTGCTGCCGCAAAACTGATGCAGAATGCGGAAAATGTCAGTGAATATCTGTCATTACGCCATCAGGGGCTGCAGCAAAGCATTCAGTCACTGCAGGCGCATATCTCCAGCCTGCTGGCGGATATCCGGGAAATAGCAGACTGTCAGGAGCAGGTGACCGCTGATGTCAGAATGGCCATGGAGGACATCAATACCAAAACCGGGGAATTACTGACGGGGGTCTGCACCTCACTGGAAGAGGAGCTGAATGACTATTTCAGAAACGGTAAACGCAAAGAACAGCAAATGCTGGAGGAAGAAGACGCAGAACAACGAAGGTCTCAGTCCGGATTATGGGGAAAGATTTCTCAATGGTCCGGTATCAACAACCAGGGCTGGGAGGATTACAGGAAACGAGATTTTGACCCGGACAGCCCCGAAATAAAATTCAGTGATCGCAGGGAAGCTCTTGAACTGATGACGCAAATCGAATCGACCGTGACCAGCCTGCACCGTGAGGCTGAAGCACAGTTCCGGCCTGAGCTGGAAAAAATCGTCAAAGGTATTGAAACTGGTTTTCGTGGTACGGCCCTGTATGCCGCAGAAAAGATTGCCGGACGTATCAATGCCCGCCTGGAGGATGAGGGCTTTACCGTAAAAATCACTTTCCCGGTAGTCAGCCAGTTACAGACCCGGCTCGCGATGAAAACCAACTTAAGCACTCTTCTGGAAGAACGACCAGAGAAGATCACACGCCATCGTCGGCAGAGTGGTCTCTGGGGAAAAGTTTGTGGGTGGTTGGGCACCAGTGACTGGGGCTGGGAAGAATATGTTGATATCGTGCATCGCAGCGTGATCAATATGAACACGGTCAGAGAGGAAGTGATGTCTCTGACCCGGGCATATTTCGGGGAACTGCAGACATCCATTGAGCAGAATATTAACCAGCCCGTCCGCCAGGAAATCGATGCCTTTTTCTGCGCATTCAGGGAGAAAGTTGAACAGCTACGTAACACGCTGATTCAGAGCTCTGAAGATCATAAACGCGATCAGCAGGCGCAGGAACGGCTTACCGGGCGTCTTCAGGCATTAAATGAAAGGGTTCCCGAGTTGATTACTGACAGTAAGGCGTTAAAGGAAGAACTGGAGACACTGCTGTGACTTCACCATTTATTCAACAAATTGCTGATAACCGGGTATGTCAGGTACTCACCTGTTTTCCTGAAAAATTTGTGGTTGATTTCGCAAACGGTATTGATGTTGCACAGGAGCATATCCGCATGGCCGGAGAGCGCACGTTCTTCCGGCGTTTAAAAGAGGGGCTGACCGGCGAAGGTGCTGCACGGCAGAATGCCATCAATGCTGCGCTTGCACAGGGCGTTGAGTCATCCCTGCGCTGGCTGACGGAACTGACAACGTCGCTTGCCACCACAAACTACGCGATTACCCGGGTAAACGACAGGGTCAGTTCACTGGTCAGTGATACTGCCAGGCTGGCGCATTATTCGGCTGACACGCGGGAGCAGTTACTCACCCTGGCCGATCAGGTTCACCAGAAACTGAATCATCTTGAAGAGAGACTCCACCGTGTTGACCAGGTTCAGCGGGCACAGTTACATCTTGAGCAGATATTCTCATGGTGGAGCGCCGGGCGATATGCGTCATTTTCTCCTGCCGGACGCTGTTATGTGGCACTTGAAGAACTCCGTTGGGGCGCGTTTGGTGATGTGATACGTCAGGGCGAAACAGGCCAGGTTAACCAGTTACTGGATATTCTCAGACATAAAGCATTAACGCAGATGGCACAGGAGAGTGGCGGTAGCGCAACAGTGCGTCTGAACACACTGGACTGGCTTGGTGGTCAGAGCCGGGAGCAGGCAGATAACGAATGGCATGAAGCGATTAACTGGCTGGGGGACTGGTGCAGTGAAGAGCGGCATCCGGTGATCTGGTCAACCACGCAGGCTGCAGAATACTTACCGGTTCGCATGCCCCGTCTCTGCTCTGCAGAACGTCTCTCTGAAAGTATGGTCGATGAAATATTTCAGAAGGGGGCTGCATGAGTACAGAAATGAAAACGGGGCTGGTGCTGTCCGGCGGCGGGGCGGTGGGCGCTTATCAGGCGGGAGTGGTTAAGGCACTGGCAGAGTGTGGGGCACAGATCAGTATGGTTTCAGGGGCCAGTATCGGGGCTCTCAATGGTGCCATTATCGCGGCTTCTCCCGATTTGTCAGAAGCTGCCGCACGCCTGGAGGCGCTCTGGGAGCATCTGGGGAATAATCAGGTGCTGTCGGTAAACCGATCGGTTTACTTTTCATTGCTGAAAAAATTGTTCCAGGCAATGAACCTCTGCCAGATCCCCGGACGTGCAGGAGTACTGCTTACGACGCTTTTTCGCCATATATCGACAATCAACGGGTTCGAAAATCTGATGACTCAGCCGTTGTTGTCAGATGGGCCCCTGACTGCGCTGATGGATCATTATCTTGATACTGATGCTCTGGCAGACGGGCTACCGTTGTATGTGTCGCTGTACCCCACAGAAGGAGGCATGCAGGATATTATTGACTGCATTCGTGCTGAACTGGGTGCCGGAACCACGAAAAACGCCGTTTTTCAGCATATCCAGAGTCTGCCCCGCGGACAGCAGAAAGAGGCTCTGCTTGCGTCAGCCGCACTGCCCCTGTTGTTCCGTCCCCGTGAAGTTCAGGGAAAAATGTACTGTGATGGTGGTATGGGCGGATGGCGAAATATGCAGGGAAATACTCCTGTAACGCCTCTGGTCGATGCCGGATGCAATATGGTGATTGTGACACATCTGAGTGACGGTTCTTTATGGGATCGCCAGGCTTTTCCGGACACCACAATCCTTGAGATCCGTCCCCGGAAAAGACTGAAACATGCAGGTGATGGTGGCAACAGTGGCGGTCTGCTCAGTTTCACATCGGCACATACCGACACCTGGCGTCAGCAGGGCTATGAAGACACGATGTTGACGATGGAGCATATCCGGAAACCGCTGGCGGCGCGTCAGGCACTGACCCGGTCAGAAACGGTGTTGCAGAAAAGTCTGGAGAAAACGGAAGAGGCAGATTCGGCACTGAGAAACGCGATGGCCCGACTTAAATAAAGACGCTCCGGAGAAACGCCACCGCCTGTGGTGGTGTTTTTCTGGCTGGTGTTATTGAAAATATTTTCAGATATATATTACCTGGACGATGGTTAAGATTAATTTATTTAATTTTGGAGAGAAAACTCATGAAACTGTTAAACATTCTTTTATCTGTTGTTTTAACTGTAAGTGCAACCGTCGCACAAGCAGAATCGGCATTGTGGAAGCGTAACAGTGTTGCCGGAACTGATATGTTCAGTATTGGTAATGTTTCTATTAACTGCACGACTAATCCAGAAGACAACAATTTGCTACCGCACTATGTGTGGATTTACGGTCATACCCCCACCCCGCTAAATCAGTACGATTCTGATATCATTTTTATCATCAACGGTAAAGAGTATCCGGTCCCACCTGTCGACGGAACACGAATGAATGAGAACAAATGGGTACACTTTATCGATGCTATCGGTGAAGCCACGAAGTTCGACGTTTTAGTAAACGGTAAGAAAGTCGACAGCTATACCACAAATATCAAAAATGTGAAAAAGACTTTGGGTAACAAATTCTACGGCAGTTGCTGGAGCACCTGGTTCCAGGAATAATTGATAACGTGGTGTAAAACACCTCAGTTTAATTTAATACAGTGAGTGAAAATGAATATCATAAAAATATTTTCTGCTTCAGATGTCACATATTTTATTAACTGAATGATTAACAGGAGAATCAGATGAACTGGCATTATGAAAAAAATGGTGTACGTTATGATAACGTAACAGAGGAAGATATTATTGAACGTATCCGCCGTGGTGAACTGAATGCATCAACACTGGTGTGGCAACAGGGCATGCTGGAATGGCAGCCAGTTTCAGCCACATCACTGGCGGAAATACTGAAACAAAGTGAAGTTCCTCCGGCCCTTCCGGGTCACCGCATTCCCGGAGGCGTTGTCTGGACGCTGGCATTTGCCCCTTTGATTGGATACATACTTGAGATGTGGACTGCCGGGCTGAACGGTATGTCATTTGAACGGGCTTATGATGCAGTCAGCGAAGGCCAGTACTGGTTTATCTCTCTGATTCTGAATATTGCTCTGGGATATCTGGATGAACGAAAACTCCGTAAATCTGGCGTGGATACCACAGCATTTGGCTGGCTGGCATGGTTGATCCCGGTTTATCTGTGGCGTCGGGCAAAAATCCTCGGGCAAAAACCTGCTTATTTCTGGGTCTGGTTGGTTATGCTGATACTGGTGTTATTTACGGTCTGATATTCTTTATCGCAGAGTTTACTAAATAATCAGGTTATTAGTGTTCTTAACAGGTAAATGATGTTCATCATGGAACGGATATATTTTATTTGATTCAGGAGACAGTCAGAAACATAGTATAAATATATCGCCATGTTGAAGGTCATATCTTCAGGTATTTGTTTAATAAACAAGTCGGGGGTTAATCCTGACCTCTCGAGTGGATTATAAGTATTGCAGAAACAGTTTTTATACTTTTATTTAATATCAGAAACAATGGAGTAATTATCATGAAAAATATCATCACTATTTTAATGATTGCAGTTATCAGTTTCTTTACTGCTAATGTATCAGCAAACAATGCCGTTCCTTTACCAACCAACCTGACTGATGTTACTGACGGTACAGAATTCTGGTGTCAGGGTACTGATACTATCGACGGAGGTTGTGAATACCTGGGCACATCCAAAGACATGCAATACGGTCTGGTACACGCCATGGGGGGTACAGCGTGCTGGGATGGTTTATACGGCGTAATTAATTTCTATACCGGTAAAGCCCAGACCATCAAATACAACAACAATCAAAGTTGTGAAGGCAACATCACCGCCAGTTTCGTTACCCTGAAAAACGGTAAACCGGGCGTTAAACTTTACGACAATACGATTCATAAGGTTGTCGGGCTTGACGAAATCAAATTTTAATGTATGAATTATAGTATCTTATCTGCGCGTTATTAATATCAAATGTAAATAAAGCCCCGGCCATTATGGCAGGGGCTTTATTTTTACTGAAAATACATGACGGGCTGTACATTACTTTTATTTTCCGAAGACCCTTTCTCACGCAAACAGACAGTTGCTGTCATAACAGCTTACCGCAATGTGTTTATCCAGGAATGCATTTCCGGCGGATTATCCGCAACGCGGAAGGTCAGCGACGCTGGCGCTGCCGGAATTCTGAACCCGATGCCGGAAAGGTGCTTAATACGCGGCTCGCCAGTGACGGTCTTCTCAGACAATAAACGTCATTCATTTCACCCATCAGGCCGCGTCTTCTCCGGGAGACGTGGCTTTTTCATTTATTACACCAGTAAATCTTAACCACCGATAAGGAGCAAATTATGCGACTAGCCAGTCGTTTTGGTTATGCGAACCAGATACGCCGTGACCGTCCGCTGACACACGAAGAACTGATGCACTATGTGCCGGGGATTTTCGGGGAAGATAAACACACGTCCCGAAGCCAGAACTATACGTACATCCCCACCATCACCGTACTGGAAAGCCTGCAGCGGGAAGGCTTTCAGCCATTCTTCGCCTGCCAGACCCGTGTGCGCGACCCGGGCCGCCGGGGATACACAAAACACATGCTGCGTCTGCGGCGGGCCGGAGAGATAAACGGAGAACATGTCCCTGAAATCATTCTGCTCAACTCCCATGACGGTACCTCCAGCTACCAGATGCTGCCGGGTTACTTCAGGTTCGTCTGTCAGAACGGATGCGTCTGTGGTCAGTCTCTGGGGGAAGTGCGTGTTCCGCATCGGGGAAATGTGGTGGACAGAGTCATTGAAGGGGCTTACGAGGTGGTGGGCGTTTTTGACCGGATTGAGGAAAAGCGTGATGCCATGCAGTCGCTGATTCTGCCGCCACCGGCACGCCAGGCGCTGGCACAGGCGGCGCTGACTTACCGTTATGGTGACGAACATCAGCCCGTCACCACCGCCGACATTCTGACACCACGACGCCGGGAGGATTACGGTAAGGACCTGTGGAGTGCTTATCAGACCATCCAGGAGAATATGCTGAAAGGCGGGATTTCCGGGCGCAGTGCCAGAGGAAAACGTATCCATACCCGGGCCATTCACAGCATTGATACCGACATTAAGCTCAATCGCGCATTGTGGGTGATGGCAGAAACGATGCTGGAGAGCCTGCGCTGATGCCGTTTCCCTGAGTGAGGGAATCATTCAGCTTTCGTTCCTGAAAAACACACATTTATTTGTTATTTAAGGAGTTATCTCATGAAGACCGTTTCTCAGAATACCCCCACAATTTATTCAGCTACAACACCAGAGAATAATCCGCCTCAGTTGGTTGCCAGCCTCGTCCCTGATGAACAGCGCATCAGCTTCTGGCCGCAGCATTTTGGCCTCATTCCACAGTGGGTGACCCTGGAGCCCCGTGTCTTCGGCTGGATGGACCGTCTGTGCGAAGACTACTGCGGTGGTATCTGGAATCTGTACACCCTGAACAACGGCGGGGCATTTATGGCACCCGAACCGGATGACGATGATGACGAAACATGGGTACTGTTCAATGCCATGAACGGTAACCGCGCTGAAATGAGCCCGGAAGCCGCCGGCATTGCTGCCTGTCTGATGACGTACAGTCATCATGCCTGTCGTACGGAGTGTTATGCCATGACGGTCCATTATTACCGGCTGCGGGATTACGCCCTGCAGCATCCGGAATGCAGCGCCATTATGCGCATCATCGACTGAATGGAGAGAAGCACAATGCAACAGCTTTCCTTTCTGCCCGGAGAGATGACGCCCGGCGAGCGCAGCCTCATTCAACGGGCCCTGAAAACCCTGGACCGCCATCTTCATGAACCCGGCGTGGCCTTCACCTCCACCCGTGCGGCACGGGAATGGCTGATTCTGAACATGGCGGGACTGGAGCGTGAAGAGTTCCGGGTGCTGTATCTGAACAACCAGAATCAGCTGATTGCCGGTGAAACCCTCTTCACCGGCACCATCAACCGCACGGAAGTCCATCCCCGGGAAGTGATTAAACGCGCCCTGTACCACAATGCCGCTGCCGTGGTGCTGGCACACAATCACCCGTCCGGTGAAGTCACACCCAGTAAGGCAGACCGGCTTATCACCGAACGTCTGGTACAGGCACTGGGCCTGGTGGATATCCGGGTGCCGGACCATCTGATAGTCGGTGGCAACCAGGTTTTCTCCTTTGCCGAACATGGTCTGCTTTAACCCGTCACAACCACATCACACCTGTTTTCACTTTTATCTTCTGTCTTCAGAGGTATCCCATTATGAAAATTATCACCCGTGGTGAAGCCATGCGTATTCACCAACAACATCCGACATCCCGTCTTTTTCCGTTCTGTACCGGTAAATACCGCTGGCACGGCAGTGCTGAAGCGTATACCGGTCGTGAAGTGCAGGATATTCCCGGTGTGCTGGCCGTGTTTGCTGAACGCCATAAGGACAGTTTTGGCCCGTATGTCCGGCTGATGAGCGTCACCCTGAACTGAATCAGGAAGGGCATTCTGATGAGCAGAATTATCGCCACCACCGGACCATTCTTAACCGATTTTCTGTGAGGACTTTATCGTGTCAGACACACTCCCCGGGACAACGCTTCCCGACGACAACAAAGACCGCCCCTGGTGGGGGCTGCCCTGCACCGTGACGCCCTGTTTTGGCGCCCGTCTGGTGCAGGAGGGTAACCGCTTGCATTACCTTGCAGACCGCGCCGGTATCAGAGGCAGGTTCAGCGACGCAGATGCGTACCACCTGGACCAGGCCTTTCCGCTGCTGATGAAACAACTGGAACTCATGCTCACCGGCGGTGAACTGAATCCCCGACATCAGCATACCGCCACGCTGTATGCAAAAGGGCTGACCTGCGAAGCCGACACCCTCGGCTCCTGTGGTTACGTTTATCTGGCTGTTTATCCGACACCGGCACCCGCAACCACTTCATAACCCCGAAGCTCTCACCTTTAGCACTACCAGTTACAGAGAACTTAAGATGAAAACATTATCCGACACACATGTACGGGAGGTATCTCGCTGCCCGTCTCCCGTCACCATCTGGAAGACACTGCTCATCCGACTGCTGGACCAGCATTATGGCCTCACACTGAATGACACACCGTTTGCCGATGAACGTGTGATTGAGCAGCATATTGAGGCAGGAATTTCACTGTGTGATGCAGTGAATTTTCTCGTTGAAAAATACGCACTGGTACGTACCGACCAGCCGGGATTCAGCGCAGGAACTTCGTCGCAGTTAATCAACAGCATTGATATTCTCCGGGCACGCCGGGCAACAGGTCTGATGACCCGCAGCAACTACAGAACGGTAAATAACATTACCCTGGGGAAGCATCCGGAGGCGAAACAATGAAACTGGCCCTGACACTGGAAGCCGACAGCATTAACGTGCAGGCACTGAACATGGGGCGCATTGTCGTTGACGTCGATGGTGTTAATCTCGCTGAACTGATTAACGTGGCCTGCGACAATGGCTACTTCCTTCGTGTTGTTGATGAATCTGACCGGCCCCCAACAGACTGCACGCCACCATTTGCTGCCCTGACCGGCATACGCTGCAGTACCGCGCATATCACTGCAAAGGACAACGCCTGGCTGTACTCGCTGTCACACCAGACCAGTGACGTTGGTGAATCAGAATGGATTCATTTTACAGGCAGCGGATATCTGTTACGTACCGATGCGTGGTCATACCCGGTTCTGCGGCTTAAGCGCCTGGGCCTGTCAAAAACGTTCCGCCGTCTGGTTGTCACACTCATCCGGCGTTATGGCGTCAGTCTCATTCATCTGGATGCCAGCGCTGAATGCCTGCCGGGTTTACCCACTTTCAACTGGTAACCAGGAGCAACATGAAATCATTAACCACAGAAACCGCACTGGATATTCTGATTACGTGGCTGCAGGACAATATTGACTGCGACCCGGGGATTATCTTCGACAACGATGAGGATAAAACGGATTCGGCAGCTCTGTTGCCCTGTATCGAACAGGCGCGACAGGATGTCCGAACTCTGCGCCATCTGCAGTTTCAGCACCTGAACCGGTGAGTCTCATTCATTATCTTACTCACCACACTTCATTCCCCCGACGCCAGCCTGAATACGGCTGGCGTTTTCATTTATAAACAGAAAGGAAAACCGATTATGTCAGGCATCACAATCTCCCGCCCGGAACTGGTCAACGGACATACGGACGTTATCTGCTCAACCAGTATCCGCCACATTCTGGCTGTACGAAAGAGTGCGCTGCTGCAAATCGACACACTTATCCGGCAACTGGCTGAAATCTCGGTACTGACGGAAAGCATTGGCGGTAAAACCGCCCGGGACTGGGCCATGAAACAGGATTTTCGCTGCGGCTGCTGGCTCATGGAGAAACCGGAAACCGCAATGAAAGCCATCACCCGCAATCTTGACCGCGAAATCTGGCGTGACCTGATGCAACGTTCCGGGATGCTGTCATTAATGGATGCGCAGGCCCGTGATACATGGTACCGCTCACTGGAGTACGATAACTTTCCGGAAATCAGTGAAGCGAACATTTGGAGCACATTTGAGCAACTGCACCAGAATAAGGATGACGTGTTTGAGCGAGGAGTGATCAACGTCTTCAGAGTGCTGAGCTGGAATTACAAAACCAACTCACCCTGTAAATTTGGCAGTAAAATTATCGTCAACAATCTGGTGAGGTGGGACCGGTGGGGATTTCATCTGAACAGCGGGCAACAGGCAGATCGACTTACCGACCTGGAAAGAATGCTGCACCTGTTCAGCGGCAAACCGATCCCCGACAATCGGGAAAACATCACCATTCATCTGGATGAGCACATCCAGTCTGTTCAGGGGAAAGAGGACTATGAAGATGAGATGTTCAGTATCAGATACTTTAAGAAGGGCTCCGCGTATATCACGTTCAGAAAACCGGAACTGGTTGACCGACTGAATGATATTATTGCAGAACACTATCCTGACATGCTGTCAGTATAGCTTTGCCAGTATGCTTAAAGATCGGAAATTGTCCGATAAGATGTGATCGCGGCTCATACAAACCGGTTTCAGATGGCATACCCGGTGGCATACTGTCTGGAAGGATAAATAAAAAAGCGCATGTTAAACAATAACATGCGCTTGTAATCTGGCGGTGAGGGGGGGATTCGAACCCCCGATACGTTGCCGTATACACACTTTCCAGGCGTGCTCCTTCAGCCACTCGGACACCTCACCAAATTGTTGTTCCTGTCTTGCTGGAACGGGCGCTAATTTAGGGAAATCATGACCTGAGGTCAACAAACTTTTTTAAAAAATCGCGCGTTTATTCAAACTTCAATCAATATGCAGTTTTAATAAGCGAAATCTGCTTTTTTTGCCACCGACCACGGATTTGTTATGCTGGTGGCTTTTGTAGATCATAACGATAAGTGCGAATAAATTTCGCGCAACGCTTTTCGGGAGTCAGTATGGATATCATCTTTTATCACCCAACGTTCGATACCCAATGGTGGATTGAGGCACTGCGCAAAGCTATTCCTCAGGCAAGAGTCAGAGCATGGAAAAGCGGAGATAATGACTCTGCTGATTATGCTTTAGTCTGGCATCCTCCAGTTGAAATGCTGGCAGGGCGCGATCTTAAAGCGGTGTTCGCACTCGGGGCCGGTGTTGATTCTATTTTGAGCAAGCTACAGGCACACCCTGAAATGCTGAAGCCTTCTGTTCCACTTTTTCGCCTGGAAGATACCGGTATGGGCGAGCAAATGCAGGAATATGCTGTCAGTCAGGTGCTGCATTGGTTTCGACGTTTTGACGATTATCGCATCCAGCAAAATAGTTCGCATTGGCAACCGCTTCCTGAATATCATCGGGAAGATTTTACCATCGGCATTTTGGGCGCAGGCGTACTGGGCAGTAAAGTTGCTCAGAGTCTGCAAACCTGGCGCTTTCCGCTGCGTTGCTGGAGTCGAACCCGTAAATCGTGGCCTGGCGTGCAAAGCTTTGCCGGACGGGAAGAACTGTCTGCATTTCTGAGCCAATGCCGGGTATTGATTAATTTGTTACCGAATACCCCTGAAACCGTTGGCATTATTAATCAACAATTAATCGAAAAATTACCGGATGGCGCGTATCTCCTCAACCTGGCGCGTGGTGTTCATGTCGTGGAAGATGACCTGCTCGCGGCGCTGGATAGCGGCAAAGTTAAAGGCGCAATGCTGGATGTTTTTAATCGCGAACCCTTACCGCCGGAAAGTCCGCTCTGGCAACATCCACGCGTGACGATAACACCACATGTCGCCGCGATTACCCGTCCCGCTGAAGCTGTGGAGTACATTTCTCGCACCATTGCCCAGCTCGAAAAAGGGGAGAGGGTCTGCGGGCAAGTCGACCGCGCACGCGGCTACTAATAAAGCATCAGGTTTCCTGCTATCCTTGGCGGGAATTGAATACAGGAGAGAGTTATGTATCCCGTCGACCTTCATATGCATACCGTTGCCAGCACGCATGCATATAGCACATTGAGTGATTACATTGCCCAGGCCAAACAAAAGGGCATTAAACTTTTTGCGATCACCGATCATGGCCCGGATATGGAAGATGCGCCGCATCACTGGCACTTCATTAACATGCGTATCTGGCCGCGAGTGGTTGATGGGGTTGGGATCCTGCGCGGCATCGAAGCTAACATTAAAAATGTTGACGGTGAAATTGACTGCAGTGGCAAAATGTTTGATTCGCTGGATCTGATTATTGCCGGTTTTCATGAGCCGGTGTTTGCGCCGCATGACAAAGCGACCAATACGCAAGCGATGATCGCCACTATCGCCAGCGGCAATGTGCATATAATAAGCCATCCCGGAAATCCGAAATATGAAATAGATGTTAAAGCCGTTGCTGAAGCAGCTGCGAAACATCAGGTGGCGCTGGAAATCAATAATTCCTCATTTTTACACTCACGTAAGGGCAGTGAAGACAATTGTCGTGCGGTAGCCGCAGCGGTACGTGACGCTGGAGGTTGGGTGGCATTAGGCTCGGATTCTCACACCGCGTTTACCATGGGTGAATTTGAAGAGTGTCTTAAAATCCTCGACGCGGTAGATTTTCCGCCAGAGCGCATTTTGAATGTTTCTCCGCGCCGCTTACTGAACTTCCTTGAATCTCGCGGTATGGCACCGATTGCGGAATTTGCAGACCTTTAATTACTAGTAATGGAAATATATTAATGAACGAGTTTTCTATCCTCTGTCGTGTGCTGGGTTCGCTCTATTACCGCCAACCACAAGATCCTTTACTGGTGCCGCTGTTTACCCTGATTCGTGAGGGGAAACTGGCTGCGAACTGGCCACTGGAGCAGGATGAGTTGCTGACACGTTTGCAGAAAAGCTGTGATATGACGCAAGTCTCTGCCGATTACAATGCGTTGTTTATCGGCGATGAATGTGCTGTGCCGCCATATCGTAGCGCATGGGTTGAGGGCGCGACGGAAGCGGAAGTGCGCGCTTTTCTTTCCGAACGGGGGATGCCATTAGCGGATACGCCAGCCGATCACATCGGCACATTGCTGCTCGCGGCTTCCTGGCTGGAAGATCAGTCAACGGAAGATGAGAGCGAAGCACTGGAAACACTGTTCAGTGAGTATCTGTTACCCTGGTGTGGTGCGTTCCTTGGTAAAGTGGAGGCCCATGCAACTACGCCTTTCTGGCGCACCATGGCACCGCTAACCCGCGATGCCATTAGTGCAATGTGGGACGAGCTGGAAGAAGATTCTGAAGAGTAAATGTGATCTACGTCACTCATAACTGCAACAGATAATTTGTTGTTGCATAAAATGTGTGCTCGATCTCATTCATGGCCGCGTTTTCTGCTATCATGCGCGGCATGAACATACTTCTCTCTATTGCAATCACAACAGGCATTCTCTCCGGTATCTGGGGATGGGTGGCTGTTTCCCTGGGCTTACTAAGCTGGGCGGGCTTCCTGGGCTGTACGGCCTACTTTGCCTGCCCGCAAGGTGGGCTGAAAGGGCTGGCGATCTCCGCTGCAACCCTGCTTAGTGGCGTGGTGTGGGCGATGGTCATTATTTACGGTAGTGCACTGGCACCACATCTGGAAATTCTCGGTTATGTCATAACCGGTATTGTCGCGTTTCTGATGTGTATTCAGGCCAAACAGCTGCTGCTTTCATTTGTTCCGGGAACGTTTATAGGCGCATGCGCGACGTTTGCCGGGCAGGGTGACTGGAAACTGGTGTTACCTTCGCTGGGGCTCGGGTTGATATTTGGTTACGCAATGAAAAACAGCGGCCTGTGGCTGGCGGCGCGTAGTACGAAGACCGCTCACCGTGAGCAGCAAATCAAAAATAAAGCGTGAGGGGCACTCACGCTTTCGCTTAAACAGTAAAATGCCGGATTATTAATTCCGGCATTTTTATCTATCAGGATTCCGGTGGAACCGACATATGGCGGTATTTCACTAGAATGTCATTCTGCCGTTCTGCTTTATTTTGCAAATCCCAAAGACCGCGGTCGATACCATCATTAATCAGGAAAATGACGCCTGTTTCGATAGCCGACATTAGGCACAGCATAACGGGTTCGTTCGAGGTGTAACCTACTTCCCCTTCCAGCAAGCGCTGGTAGTCAATAAAGCGGAAAACCCCGGCCTGAACTTCATAGGAAAGTATCGTCTTACTAGTGTTCACCGAGGAGAGGATCTCGCCGGTACTCACATTGACGACGCGCAGGTTCACGGCAATCTGATCAAGCTGGTATTGCGTGTCGGCACCGATCCCAAAATATCTTGCCCCAACCCCGCCCGATTTGACGTTGCTTTCATAACCGATAATTGAACCTTCAACCATGATATTTGCCGCCGTTAAAGACTGCAGCGGGATTCGGTTATTAATGGCAACCGTACCGTTTTCTTGTGCCGCACGAATAATCTTGCGCTCGTTAAGCAGGTTTTGTAAGCCCTGGCGCTCCAGCGGTATAAACCAGCGAGAATCTTTCAATGCCGTGACCAGCATTGCCGTGGCGCTTTGCGGAACAGCAGTGGAGAAGTTACTTGCCGGGTAGGGTTTAAATTGCCCGGTTTCGTCCTGAATGTTGTATACCGAAACAAAGATCTTACCCGTCGGCGCTGGCAGATGGGTCAAATCTTTGTAGCTCTGAGCACGAGGCATTAATGTCGGTCTGGCGGCTTCTTTAGGCGGGGCGGTTAAGCATCCGCTCAGTAACATGACGGCAACCAAAAGAAATAAGCGCTGCATGATTATTTTCCTTACGAAGCTGGGGCTTAAAAATCGGTTGAGTTATTTTGTAAACCCGAAACCTGGATGGTCGAGGTTTGTCCGGTTTTACGATCTGTCACGTTCAACTGCAATTGACCATCGCGGTTAGCAATATCAACAATATAATCGTTGGTCACCATGCGGCCCGGTTTACCGGTATTAATATTCGACAGTAGCCCACCTAAAATTTGTGACTGGATGGCCTGAGTAAAGTTATCTAACGCTGAGGGTGTTTCAATACCATAGTCATCGTTATAGCTCGGATCTTTATACGAGTTTTGGGCCTGGGCGCTATTTAATAAAAAAGCGCCATTATTTGGGTTACCACCAAAGTTTGGATTACGGAACTGAAAAGTCATTGTTCCAGCCCAACTTAATGGCGAAATAAGCATGAGTAGAACTACTGCATGTTTGACACGCATTGCAGCCTCCGAACAATTTTTTATTTAGAATTCATCATGCGCCAAATCGCCCGTACTTAATAACGCCTGATTTATCTGGCGACGATTTAGTGCTTCTTCAGTTTGAATCAGTGCAAAGACGACAGTTTTTTCGAAGTCTCTTTTCAACGGGAATAAAAAAGTCTGGAAAATAACGTCCTGATTGACCGTTATAGTGATCCAGCTTCCCCATCGTGCACTGGGCCTTTCATTAATCGTTAAGTTACCCGTATAGTCACTTTCCCATTTATCACTAAAGGCTCGGTAAAAATCATGGCCAATAGATGAAACAGTATGGTCAGTTAACAATCCCGGGACTTCTACCTCAACGGCGTGAAGATTCCCTGCGGCGAACAGAAATTCTGCCGCCACAATCCAGCGTAAATAACGTTTCATGGCTTTATCGCCTGAGGTTATCGTTTGCCCAGGAAACCGCTTGTGTCCGGTTTTTTACGGCTATCTTCTTGAAAAGATTATAAAGATGCGTTTTAACCGTATTTTCGCTGATGAACAACGAACGAGCGATCTCGTTATTAGACGCGCCGATACGCAGCTTATTCAGGATCTCTTTTTCCCGATGAGTAAGGAGGGCTGATTCCGTGCTGTTATAACGATAGTTACCTGAATGCGTAATCAGGTAACTGGCAAGCTTTTGCGTAAAGTAGCATTCGCCGCGCAGGACGCCTTGCAACCCATTGACAACACGTTCTTGATCCTCCATGGCATAAAAAACGCCGTTGATATGAGGCCAGTTTTCAATGTCGCGGTACGGGTAATCTTCAGGCGTATTTAGCAACAATATTTTGATATTGTTGTTTTTCCTGCTCAAAGTATCCTGCCAATAATGGATAAGCTTTTTATCCGCTTCCATCATATCCAGAAGAATAATAGAGCCTGAAGATATATCGTCCAGAGAACGTTGAATATTATGTAATTTTCCTGTAATTGCCAGCGATTGTTTAAGGTGCTGCAAGAGAGCTGTCGCCTGCAAAGAAGGTTTAGTGATCAACAATAATGTATGACCATGAATACTATGGACTTCATTAAACATGATGAAACCCCGCTTTTTTTATTGATCGCACACCTGACAGCTGCCTCTAAAATAGAAGCACCAGAAGTACTGACAGATGTTGCACTGCTGTGTGTAGTAATAAATCAGCCCTAAATGGGTAAAATATAAAACTAATGGATTACATGTGATTTCAATCTAGCCATTACAAATCTTAAATCAAGTGTTAAACATGTAACTAAATGTAACTCGTTATATTAAAATGTTAATCTTAAGGTTTTGTTAAGTTTAGAAATGATAGAAAAGTTGTACATTTGGTTTTTATTGCACAATTTTAAAAAATCATACAAATGGTGCTAACTTACTAATAATGCATATAAAAAATATTTCGGTGTAGTCCTTTCGTCATGTAAAACGTTGTTGTTTTTTCTTCACACCTCCGTGGACAATTTTTTACTGCAAAAAGACGAGGTTTGTCACGGCTTGTGCGCAAGACATATCGCAGCAATCAGCGACGGGCAAGAAGAATGGCTGTCTGGTGATTTTTGATTGCGGAAAACGGAGATTTAAAAGAAAACAAAATATTTTTTTGCGTAGATAACAGCGTATTTACGTGGGTTTTAATACTTTGGTATGAACAAAAAAAGAAAAATACAACGCGCGGGTGAGTTATTAAAAATATTTCCGCAGACATACTTTCCATCGTAACGCAGCGTTAACAAAATACAGGTTGCGTTAACAACCAAGTTGAAATGATTTAATTTCTTAAATGTACGACCAGGTCCAGGGTGACAACATGAAAAACAAATTGTTATTTATGATGTTAACAATACTGGGTGCGCCTGGGATTGCAGCCGCAGCAGGTTATGATTTAGCTAATTCAGAATATAACTTCGCGGTAAATGAATTGAGTAAGTCTTCATTTAATCAGGCAGCCATAATTGGTCAAGCTGGGACTAATAATAGTGCTCAGTTACGGCAGGGAGGCTCAAAACTTTTGGCGGTTGTTGCGCAAGAAGGTAGTAGCAATCGGGCAAAGATTGACCAGACAGGAGATTATAACCTTGCATATATTGATCAGGCGGGCAGTGCCAACGATGCCAGTATTTCGCAAGGTGCTTATGGTAATACTGCGATGATTATCCAGAAAGGTTCTGGTAATAAAGCAAATATTACACAGTATGGTACTCAAAAAACGGCAATTGTAGTGCAGAGACAGTCGCAAATGGCAATTCGCGTGACACAACGTTAATTACTATTCGACTTTTAAATCAATCCGATGGGGGTTTTACATGAAACTTTTAAAAGTAGCAGCAATTGCAGCAATCGTATTCTCCGGTAGCGCTCTGGCAGGTGTTGTTCCTCAGTACGGCGGCGGCGGTAACCACGGTGGTGGCGGTAATAATAGCGGCCCAAATTCAGAGCTGAACATTTACCAGTACGGTGGCGGTAACTCTGCTCTTGCTCTGCAAGCTGACGCCCGTAACTCTGATCTGACCATTACCCAGCACGGCGGCGGTAACGGCGCAGATGTTGGCCAAGGTTCTGATGACAGCTCAATCGATCTGACTCAGCGTGGCTTCGGTAACAGCGCTACTCTTGATCAGTGGAATGGTAAAGATTCTACTATGACTGTTAAACAGTTCGGTGGCGGTAACGGTGCTGCTGTTGACCAGACTGCATCTAACTCCAGCGTTAACGTCACTCAGGTTGGCTTTGGTAACAACGCGACCGCTCATCAGTACTAATACATCCTCTGTATTAAAGAAACAGGGCGCAAGCCCTGTTTTTTTTCGGGAGAAGAATATGAATGCGTTATTACTACTTGCGGCACTTTCCAGTCAGATAACCTTTAATACGACCCAGCAAGGGGATATGTACACCATTATTCCTGAAGTCACTCTTACTCAATCTTGTCTATGCAGAGTACAAATATTGTCCCTGCGCGAAGGCAGTTCAGGGAAAAGTCAGACGAAGCAAGAAAAGACCCTCTCATTGCCTGCTAATCAACCCATTGCTTTGACGAAGTTGAGTTTAAATATTTCCCCGGACGATCGGGTGAAAATAGTTGTTACTGTTTCTGATGGACAGTCACTTCATTTATCACAACAATGGCCGCCCTCTTCAGAAAAGTCTTAATTTGTTGAAATATCGAGCATAAGATGAATCTGGAGAGAATGGTCTGCTGCGGATCAGCCAACCTGAAAGTATGGATAACACAACCCTCAAGGATGACTAATCATTGAGGAAATAGAATAAATGTTCAGACCTTTTTTAGACTCTCTAATGCTCGGCAGTATGTTTTTTCCTTTTATTGCCATCGCAGGAAGCACCGCGCAAGGGGGCGTGATCCACTTTTATGGCCAAATTGTGGAACCGGCATGTGACGTCAGCACCCAGTCAACACCCGTAGAAATGAACTGCCCGCAGAATGGCTCTGTTCCGGGCAGAACCTATTCCAGCAAAGCGTTAATGACCGGCAATGTCAAAAACGCGCAAATAGCCTCAGTAAAAGTGCAGTATCTTGATAAACAGAAAAAGCTGGCTGTAATGAACATCGAATATAACTAAGTTTCTGAACAACTCACCTTGCTGAGCAGAAAAATGCGATTTAACCAAAAAGCCTGCTGTACACTTAAGAAACAAGAAGGTGTAAGGAGGCGTTATGAAAACGCGTATTCATGTTGTGCAGGGTGATATTACCAAACTGGCCGTTGATGTGATTGTGAATGCGGCTAATCCGTCATTAATGGGAGGCGGCGGCGTCGATGGGGCCATTCATCGCGCAGCGGGTCCGGCGCTGCTGGATGCCTGTTTAAAAGTCAGGCAACAGCAGGGCGATTGCCCTACGGGGCATGCCGTTATTACGCTTGCAGGCGATCTTCCCGCGAAAGCCGTAGTGCACACCGTCGGGCCAGTCTGGCGTGGTGGTGAACAAAACGAAGACCAGCTTTTGCAGGATGCCTATCTCAATAGCCTACGACTGGTGGCGGCAAACAGCTATACGTCAGTGGCTTTTCCTGCAATTAGTACTGGGGTTTATGGTTACCCTCGTGCGGCAGCGGCTGAAATCGCAGTAAAAACCGTTTCAGAATTTATTACCCGTCACGCTTTACCCGAACAGGTATACTTTGTCTGTTATGATGAAGAAAACACCCACCTCTACGAAAGACTCCTTACCCAACAAGGAGATGAATGATTTGCCCCGGCTGGCGAGCGCGGTGCTGCCACTGTGTTCGCAACATCCCGGTCAGTGTGGCCTTTTCCCTCTGGAGAAAAGTCTGGATGCGTTTGCCGCCCGGTATCGTCTGGCCGAAATGGCAGAGCATACGCTGGATGTTCAGTATTACATCTGGCAGGACGATATGTCGGGTCGGTTACTGTTTTCCGCCCTGTTAGCCGCAGCAAAGCGTGGCGTTCGCGTCCGTTTGTTGCTGGACGACAACAATACACCCGGACTTGACGACATTTTACGCTTGCTTGACAGTCATCCCCGCATTGAAGTCCGGCTTTTTAATCCTTTCTCGTTTCGCTTGCTACGTCCGCTTGGTTATATCACCGACTTTTCCCGTCTCAATCGCCGTATGCACAATAAAAGTTTCACTGTTGATGGCGTGGTGACGCTGGTAGGGGGGCGAAATATTGGTGATGCCTATTTTGGTGCAGGGGAAGAGCCACTTTTTTCGGATTTAGATGTCATGGCAATAGGACCAGTTGTAGAGGACGTTGCCGATGATTTCGCCCGCTACTGGTATTGCAAATCGGTTTCACCCCTACAGCAGGTGCTGGATGTCCCGGAAGGTGAAATGGCGGATCGCATCGAGTTACCCGCCTCCTGGCACAACGATGCCATGACGCATCGTTATTTACGCAAAATGGAATCCAGCCCGTTTATAAATCATCTGGTTGATGGAACGTTGCCGCTTATCTGGGCGAAAACACGTTTATTAAGTGATGATCCGGCGAAAGGGGAAGGCAAGGCAAAACGGCATTCACTGTTACCGCAGCGCCTGTTCGATATCATGGGCTCACCCAGTGAACGCATCGATATTATCTCTTCCTATTTTGTACCGACACGCGCAGGTGTGGCGCAACTCTTACGGATGGTGAGAAAAGGGGTAAAGATTGCGATCCTAACCAATTCTCTTGCCGCTAACGATGTTGCTGTCGTCCATGCCGGATACGCGCGCTGGCGCAAAAAATTGCTCCGCTACGGCGTGGAATTATATGAACTCAAGCCGACGCGTGAACAAAGTAGTACGTTACACGATCGCGGCATAACCGGTAATTCCGGTGCCAGCCTGCATGCTAAAACCTTTAGCATCGATGGTAAAACGGTGTTTATCGGCTCTTTCAATTTCGATCCGCGTTCGACATTGCTCAATACTGAAATGGGGTTCGTGATAGAGAGCGAAACGCTGGCACAGTTAATTGATAAACGCTTTATTCAGAGCCAGTATGATGCGGCCTGGCAGCTCCGTCTGGACAGGTGGGGACGGATCAACTGGGTTGATCGTCATGCAAAGAAAGAAATTGTTCTCAAAAAAGAACCCGCCACCAGTTTCTGGAAGCGGGTTATGGTCAGACTGGCATCGATATTGCCCGTGGAATGGTTATTGTAAACGCGGCTTAACGGGCTGGTGCTTTATCGTTCTCACGCTTAACAACCGGTTTACCAGAGAACAAAAACTTCAGTAACGGGATGCGTAAATGAATTTCATACAGAATTATCGCAATCCCTACTACGAATATCAGGCCACAGAGAAAACCAAGCCAGTTGGAGGTGATGTGCGGTGTAATGTATGCGCCGAAAAACAGCGTTAACGGATGGTGAACCAGATAGATAAACAGCGATGCGTTAACAAAATAAGTCACCCGCGCTGACTGGAAGTTAAGCAAACGGTGGCCAAAGGAGAAGACCACATTCACCATCCACAGACCGAGGACCATGGTGATCACCGACTCGGTTTCGTACATCCAGGCATCGCCACTGCCATAGCGCTGGTTGAGTAAGTAAGCGACAAATGCCAATGCTGCTGCGAGGGTACAGCCACGAGACGGCGTGGTAAACAAGGCTTTAAGATGAGGGAAAATGAAAGCCAGTGCGCCGAGGATAAAAAACGGCAAATAAAATAGCGTTTGCATGACAATAAAATTGAACATGCCGTTACTCAGAATGGGCGGATACACAATAAAAATCGTTCTTCTTATTACCGCATAGCTGATGCCGAGGCACAAAAAAATCACCGATAGTTTTACCATCGAGAATTTTTTATTCGTTTTATCAGAATTTTCTAAATTATTTCTGATGCGCTTGAATATCCAGACGCACAGCGTCGTCATGACCACTAACACCAATAAAAACCACAGGTGCGATATTAATTCCCAGGCCAACGTATTATATTTGTCATACAATGACAGTCCAGGCCAACTTTCCGCTTTCCCTTTGACGTATTGCAGCATAATAAATTGCGGCAATGTCAGTAGGGGGATGGCTGTTAACATCGGGATCCCTACACGTTCGACACGTACTTTCCACCATTTTTTCAAGGGATAGCGTAAAAAAAGCATGTAGGAAAAGTACCCGGATATAACGAAAAATACCTGCATGCGGAACGAGTGGATGAAGTCATTAAAAAGGGTCAGCCATAATGACGGTTCGGCGCTATTCACATGCCATGTATGGCTCGAATAGATTAAAGAAATATGAAAAGGGATCCCTAACAACATCAGCCAGGCGCGGATGGAGTCGAGGAAATATTCACGTTGCGCGGGTACTGGATTCATATATGGTTAACTAATCTCGGATTTTTCGTCTTATCCCTGTCGGGTTATGCCTTTAGGCTTGTTGCCATAGCGACACCGACCTGACCGCGCCAGGCGCAGGCTTCAAGGTTTTTATGCATAGCATCATCGCTACCACTAACCAGAATGGAAGCGTCTGTAAGACGGTTGATAAATAAATTTGCTGGCAAACCCTACACGAAGTCGATGCTTCTGTCTTTAGGAGAAGCACGGAAAGTGAAAACGGTTGCAATCAGGTGCTTAATCCATGAGCCAGCGTGCTGAACGATACCGGGATTCTGTTGTCGGAATGGCTGGTTATCCATTAAAATAGATCGGATCGATATAAGCACACAAAGGGGGAAGTGCTTACTAATTATGAAACATAAACTACAAATGATGAAAATGCGTTGGTTGAGTGCTGCAGTAATGTTAACCCTGTATACATCTTCAAGCTGGGCTTTCAGTATTGATGATGTCGCAAAGCAAGCTCAATCCTTAGCCGGGAAAGGCTATGATGCGCCCAAAAGCAACTTGCCCTCCGTTTTCCGCGACATGAAATACGCGGACTATCAGCAGATCCAGTTTAATCATGACAAAGCGTACTGGAACAATCTGAAGACCCCATTCAAACTCGAGTTCTACCATCAGGGTATGTACTTCGATACCCCGGTCAAAATAAATGAAGTGACTGCCACCGCAGTCAAACGAATCAAATACAGCCCGGATTATTTCACTTTCGGCGATGTTCAGCATGACAAAGACACGGTAAAAGACCTTGGTTTTGCCGGTTTTAAAGTGCTTTACCCGATCAACAGCAAAGATAAAAACGATGAAATCGTCAGCATGCTCGGGGCCAGCTATTTCCGCGTGATTGGTGCAGGTCAGGTTTATGGCCTTTCTGCACGCGGCCTGGCAATTGATACCGCCTTGCCATCGGGTGAAGAATTTCCACGCTTCAAAGAGTTCTGGATCGAGCGTCCAAAACCGACTGATAAACGTTTAACCATTTATGCATTGCTTGACTCGCCGCGCGCGACAGGTGCTTACAAATTCGTAGTTATGCCAGGGCGTGACACGGTTGTGGATGTGCAGTCGAAAATCTATCTGCGCGATAAAGTCGGCAAACTGGGGGTTGCACCGTTAACCAGTATGTTCCTGTTTGGGCCGAACCAACCGTCGCCTGCAAATAACTATCGTCCGGAGTTGCACGACTCTAACGGTCTCTCTATCCATGCTGGTAATGGCGAATGGATCTGGCGTCCGTTGAATAACCCGAAACATTTAGCGGTCAGCAGCTTCTCCATGGAAAACCCGCAAGGCTTCGGTCTGTTGCAGCGCGGTCGTGATTTCTCCCGCTTTGAAGATCTCGATGATCGTTACGATCTTCGTCCAAGCGCATGGGTGACTCCGAAAGGGGAGTGGGGCAAAGGCAGCGTTGAGCTGGTGGAAATTCCAACCAACGATGAAACCAACGATAACATCGTCGCTTACTGGACGCCGGATCAGCTGCCGGAGCCGGGTAAAGAGATGAACTTTAAATACACCATCACCTTCAGCCGTGATGAAGACAAACTGCATGCGCCAGATAACGCATGGGTGCAACAAACGCGTCGTTCAACGGGGGATGTGAAGCAGTCGAACCTGATTCGCCAGCCTGACGGTACTATCGCCTTTGTGGTCGATTTTACCGGCGCAGAGATGAAAAAACTGCCAGAGGATACCCCGGTCACAGCGCAAACCAGCATTGGTGATAATGGTGAGATAGTTGAAAGCACGGTGCGCTATAACCCGGTTACCAAAGGCTGGCGTCTGGTGATGCGTGTGAAAGTGAAAGATGCCAAGAAAACCACTGAAATGCGTGCTGCGCTGGTGAATGCCGATCAGACGTTGAGTGAAACCTGGAGCTACCAGTTACCTGCCAATGAATAAGACAACTGAGTACATTGACGCAATGCCCATCGCCGCAAGCGAGAAAGCGGCATTGCCGAAGACTGATATCCGCGCCGTTCATCAGGCGCTGGATGCCGACCACCGTACCTGGGCGCGGGAGGATGACTCCCCGCAAGGCTCGGTAAAGGCGCGTCTGGAACAAGCCTGGCCAGATTCACTTGCTGATGGACAGTTAATTAAAGACGACGAAGGGCGCGATCAGCTTAAGGCGATGCCAGAAGCAAAACGCTCCTCGATGTTTCCCGACCCGTGGCGTACCAACCCGGTAGGCCGTTTCTGGGATCGCCTGCGTGGACGCGATGTAACGCCGCGCTATCTGGCTCGTTTGACCAAAGAAGAGCAGGAGAGCGAGCAAAAGTGGCGTACCGTCGGTACCATCCGCCGTTACATTCTGTTGATCCTGACGCTCGCGCAAACTGTCGTCGCGACCTGGTATATGAAGACCATTCTTCCTTATCAGGGTTGGGCGCTGATTAATCCTATGGATATGGTTGGTCAGGATTTGTGGGTTTCCTTTATGCAGCTTCTGCCTTATATGCTGCAAACCGGTATCCTGATCCTCTTTGCGGTACTGTTCTGTTGGGTGTCCGCCGGATTCTGGACGGCGTTGATGGGGTTCCTGCAACTGCTTATTGGTCGCGATAAATACAGTATATCTGCGTCAACAGTTGGCGATGAACCATTAAACCCGGAGCATCGCACGGCGTTGATCATGCCTATCTGTAACGAAGACGTGAACCGTGTTTTTGCTGGCTTGCGTGCAACGTGGGAATCAGTAAAAGCCACCGGGAATGCCAAACACTTTGATGTCTACATTCTGAGTGACAGTTATAACCCGGATATCTGCGTCGCAGAGCAAAAAGCCTGGATGGAGCTTATCGCTGAAGTCGGTGGCGAAGGTCAGATTTTCTATCGCCGCCGCCGTCGCCGCGTGAAGCGTAAAAGCGGTAATATCGATGACTTCTGCCGTCGCTGGGGCAGCCAGTACAGCTACATGGTGGTGCTGGATGCTGACTCGGTAATGACCGGTGATTGTTTATGCGGCCTGGTGCGTTTGATGGAAGCCAACCCGAACGCCGGGATCATTCAGTCGTCGCCGAAAGCGTCCGGTATGGATACGCTGTATGCACGCTGTCAGCAGTTCGCGACTCGCGTGTATGGGCCACTGTTTACAGCCGGTTTGCACTTCTGGCAACTTGGCGAGTCGCACTACTGGGGACATAACGCGATTATCCGCGTGAAACCGTTTATCGAGCACTGCGCACTGGCTCCGCTGCCGGGCGAAGGTTCCTTTGCCGGTTCAATCCTGTCACATGACTTCGTGGAAGCTGCGTTGATGCGCCGTGCAGGTTGGGGAGTCTGGATTGCTTACGATCTCCCGGGTTCTTATGAAGAATTACCGCCTAACTTGCTTGATGAGCTAAAACGTGACCGCCGCTGGTGCCACGGTAACCTGATGAACTTCCGTCTGTTCCTGGTGAAGGGTATGCACCCGGTTCACCGTGCGGTATTTCTGACGGGCGTGATGTCTTATCTCTCCGCTCCGCTGTGGTTTATGTTCCTCGCGCTCTCTACTGCATTGCAGGTAGTGCATGCGTTGACCGAACCGCAATACTTCCTGCAACCACGGCAGTTGTTCCCGGTGTGGCCGCAGTGGCGTCCTGAGCTGGCGATTGCACTTTTTGCTTCGACCATGGTGCTGTTGTTCCTGCCAAAGCTATTGAGCATTTTGCTTATTTGGTGCAAAGGAACGAAAGAATATGGCGGCTTCTGGCGCGTTACATTATCGTTGCTGCTGGAAGTGCTGTTTTCCGTGCTGCTGGCTCCGGTACGCATGCTGTTCCATACGGTCTTCGTCGTCAGCGCGTTCCTTGGCTGGGAAGTGGTGTGGAATTCACCGCAGCGTGATGATGACTCCACTTCCTGGGGTGAAGCGTTCAAACGCCACGGCTCACAGCTGCTGTTAGGGTTAGTGTGGGCTGTTGGGATGGCGTGGTTGGATCTGCGTTTCCTGTTCTGGCTGGCACCGATTGTCTTCTCGTTGATCCTGTCACCGTTTGTTTCGGTGATTTCCAGCCGTGCCACCGTTGGTCTGCGCACCAAAAGCTGGAAACTGTTCCTGATCCCGGAAGAGTATTCACCGCCGCAGGTGCTGGTTGATACCGATCGGTTCCTTGAGATGAATCGCCAACGCTCCCTTGACGATGGCTTTATGCACGCAGTGTTTAACCCGTCATTTAACGCTCTGGCAACCGCAATGGCGACCGCGCGTCACCGCGCCAGTAAGGTGCTGGAAATCGCCCGTGACCGCCACGTTGAACAGGCGCTGAACGAGACGCCAGAGAAGCTGAATCGCGATCGTCGCCTGGTGCTGCTAAGCGATCCGGTGACGATGGCCCGTCTGCATTTCCGCGTCTGGAATTCCCCTGAGAGATATTCTTCATGGGTGAGTTATTACGAAGGGATAAAGCTCAATCCACTGGCATTGCGTAAACCGGATGCGGCTTCGCAATAAAAACGTAGTTGCCTGATGCGCTACGCTTATCAGGCCTACATCGCTCCTGCAATGTGTTGATTTTGCAAGATTTTGTAGGTCGGATAAGGCGTTCACGCCACATCTGGCAAAAACAACGAGCCAATAAAAATACCGGCGTTATGCCGGTATTTTTTTACGGAAGAGGTATCAAATGCGTTTAATTGTGGTGAGCATCATGGTGACCTTGCTGAGTGGCTGTGGCAGCATCATTAGCCGCACTATACCGGGGCAGGGGCATGGCAACCAATATTATCCCGGTGTGCAATGGGATGTGCGTGACTCCGCCTGGCGTTATGTCACAATCCTTGATCTGCCATTCTCCCTGGTTTTTGATACTTTACTGCTGCCGATCGACATTCATCATGGCCCGTATGAGTAATTAACGTTCATCCCACTCATCAGCTGCTGCGCGTCCTTCCTCGGTATCCAGCGGTGGCTCAAGCTGAAATTCCCCCTCGCCCCATTCATGTAATGTATTCTCTTCCTGCCACTCCTGGCGGATCTCTATCTCATCATAGTCGCCATCAAAGACACTTTGCGCGGCTTCACCGCTAAGCATAGGTAAACATTCACCTTCTTCCCCTTCGTCGGCAAAAAACTCAACTTGCCACATGATGTCGCCGTCCTGCAAAACGTATTTTTGGGCATTGAACTGTTGCACATTCGCATCTTCGGCGTCGATGCCGGGGTTGTCTGCAAGAAATTCTTCGCGTGCAGCGTCAATGGCTTCTTCAAGCGTTGCGTACATGGTCATCACGATTCTCCCTTTGAGTTGATGAGGTTTCAGGGAAAAGGATAGCTGATTCTCCGCTTTTACAAGTATGAAAGGCGAAAAATCAGTTCGATACCTGGGGTATTCGACGACGACGTAGACTGTTCCATGAATAGACTGCGTTGAATAACACTACGCCAGCGGTGACGAGAAATACCGCTCTGAAACCGTAGTTCGCTGAAATCGCGGCTCCCATCAATGGTCCGGTAACGTTTCCAATATCACGAAACGACTGGTTATAGCTGAAGATACGCCCGGCGATTTGGTTGCTCGAGTTGTAAACCAACAGTGTCTGTACGGCGGGGAGTAGTGCACCATCGGCGGCACCGAGCAAAAAACGTAAAATCCCAAGTTGTAATGGCGTCTGAACGTAAGACATTGGGATCAACAGCAGTACAGAAAAGATCAGCGCCGTAATCAGGATCTTTTCGGGTCCGATTCGATCGCCAAGTTTGCCGAGTCGTGGTGCACTTAGCAGAGCCGCCACGCCTGGCACCGAGGCGATCATGCCACTGATAAAGGCGACGTTACTGACGTTACCCGCCAGTTCGCGGACATACAGCGTCAGAATGGGGGCAATTGAGCCCGTTGCCACCTGGATGATTAACGTAGTGACAAACAGGCTGAGTACCAGTTTCGGGTTTTTAAGTGATGTCACCACTTCACGCATGTGCAGCATCTCTTTTTTGCTGACCGGCTGGAATTTTTCTCTGATGCAAAACAGGGTGACGAAAAAGCAGAGTATGAGCACACTGGCGGTAATAAAGAATACCGGACGTAAGCCGTAGCTATCGGCGAGCAGGCCGCCAGCCATTGGGCCGAGCAACGCACCACTAACGCCGCCTGTGGAGAGCGTACCCAGCGCCCAGCCGCTTTTATTACGCGGTACTTGTGTGGCGATAAGAGCATTAGCGTTGGGGACAAATCCGCCAAGTAACCCAAGAAGCGCCCGTAGGATCAAAAACTGCCAGATATTTTGTGCCAGCCCCATCAACACCATCACGATGCCCATGCCGAGGGCAGAGCGTAATAGCATGAGTTTGCGGCCTTTACGGTCGGCGAGTCCACCCCAAAACGGTGAGGCGATGGCAGAAAATAAAAATGTAATGCTGAAGACAATACCGGACCACATATTCAAGGCGGAGTGGCCCGTAACGCCAAGCTGCTCAACGTAGAGGGGTAAGAAGGGCATTACCAGGCTGAAGGCGGCACCCGTAAGAAAACAGCCTAGCCAGGCGACGATCAGGTTTCGTTTCCAGTTTATAGGGGTGTCATTTTCACAGGGTGACATAGCAATCCGCTGTTGGTGCGCCAGGCGCGGTGAACATAAGAAGAAAAGATAAGCACACTAATTATGCGCCCGACTTCCAGGGGGCGCAATCCAGAGAGCTTTTATCGCTAAATCAGGGGGATTTGCTGTGGTAATGCCGGATACCCTTCTGAAGCATCCGGCATGGGAGATTTAATAGCGTGAAGGAACGCCTTCCGGGCGTGTTTTAAAGCGACGGTGTAACCACATATACTGCTCTGGTGCCATCATGATGCATTTTTCGACCACTTTGTTCATCCACGCGGCGGTGGTTTCGGCATCATCCAGCGGCGGAGAACACTCTGGCGGCAGCATAATCAACTGATACCCTTTGCCATCTGGCTTACGGCGTGGAACGAAGGGCACCAGACATGCGCCGGACATCCGTGCCAGCATCCAGGTTCCGGTCGTGGTCGCAGCCTGCTCAACGGCAAACAACGGGACGAAAACGCTTGAGCGCGGGCCGTAATCATGATCCGGTGCGTACCAGACCACTTCGCCTTTTTTCAGGGCTTTAATCATGCCTTTTAAATCTTTGCGGTCGAGCATCGATTTATTTGAGCGCAAACGGCCCCAGGTTTGTAGCCAGTCAATCAGTGGATTATCGTTCGGGCGGTAAACGCCAATCCCCGGTTCCTGCATACCAAACTGCCGCGCACCAAGCTCCAGTGTCAGAAAATGGATGCCAACTAACAGGATGCCGCGTTTTTGCGCCTGCACGTCACGAATGTGTTCCATGCCGATCACTTCCGTCCAGCGGGCGATTCTGCGGTCCGGCCAGAACCACGCCATGCCAGTTTCCATCAGTCCCATGCCAACGGATTCGAAATTCTTCACCACCATTTTACGGCGTTCTTGTTCGCTCATTTCCGGGAAGCACAGTTCCAGGTTGCGATGCACAATTTTTGCGCGTCGTTTCATAAAACGTAACGCCAGTTTTCCTAATCCACAACCGAGGCGGTAGATAACCGGGTAGGGCAATTGCACGACTAACCAAAGTACGCCAATACCCAACCAGGTTAACCAATAACGCGGATGAAGCAGTGCGGTGGAGAACTTGGGTAGATTCGTCATATCAATCCTGTTTTTCAACCTATACGGGCAATTGTATGTATTGTCGCATTTTTTCGCCCGCAACCAAAATTTGTGGCTGAAGACTGGGCGAAATTGCCGCGCTTGTAAATAACAAATAATTTTTAATGCGCAAATGTAGCGTAAAATGTGTGGATGTTAATTATCGATAATTGCTATATCATGCCGCGGATTTTTACTTTCCCATCTCGCAGGAACCGTACACCATGCCAGTGTTACACAACCGCATTTCCAACGACGCGTTAAAAGCCAAAATGTTGGCTGAGAGCGAACCGCGAACCACCATTTCGTTTTATAAGTATTTCCACATCGCCGATCCTAAGGCGACCCGTGACGCTTTATATCAGCTGTTTACCGCGCTGAATGTTTTTGGGCGAGTGTATCTGGCGCATGAGGGTGTTAACGCGCAAATCAGCGTACCTGCGAGCAATGTTGAAACATTTCGCGCACAGCTCTATGCCTTCGACCCGGCTTTAGAGGGCTTACGCCTGAATATCGCGTTGGATGATGACGGGAAATCCTTCTGGGTTCTGCGCATGAAGGTACGCGATCGCATTGTTGCCGACGGTATTGACGATCCTCACTTTGATGCCAGCAATGTGGGTGAGTATCTGCAAGCGGCGGAAGTGAACGCCATGCTTGACGATCCCGATGCATTGTTTATCGACATGCGTAACCACTATGAGTATGAAGTGGGGCACTTTGAAAACGCGCTGGAAATTCCGGCAGATACCTTCCGTGAGCAGCTGCCAAAAGCAGTCGAGATGATGCAGGCACATAAAGATAAAAAAATCGTTATGTACTGCACCGGTGGCATTCGTTGTGAAAAGGCCAGTGCCTGGATGAAACATAACGGATTCAATAAAGTCTGGCATATCGAGGGCGGAATTATTGAATACGCCCGCAAGGCGCGCGAGCAGGGTTTACCGGTACGTTTTATTGGCAAAAATTTTGTTTTTGACGAGCGGATGGGCGAACGTATATCTGATGAGATTATCGCGCATTGCCACCAGTGCGGTGCGCCGTGCGACAGCCATACCAACTGTAAAAATGATGGCTGCCACCTGCTGTTTATTCAGTGTCCAGTATGTGCGGAAAAATACAAAGGTTGTTGTAGTGAGATTTGCTGCGAAGAAAGCGCGTTACCGCCTGAAGAACAGCGACGCCGTCGGGCAGGACGTGAAAATGGCAATAAGATCTTTAATAAGTCTCGTGGACGTCTGAATACAACACTGGGCATTCCTGATCCAACAGAATAAATATCATTGCCGGATGCGTGTCATCCGGCAACATTTCACTCTTACTTCTGCTGTACGCCTTCCACTGAAATAATCAGATCCACTTCCTGAGAAGCTGGACCTAAATCTGTTTTGATATTGAAGTCCTTGAGCTTAATTTTGCCTTCGGCCTCGAAGCCTGCACGTTTACCACCCCACGGGTCGTCGCCTTGACCAATTAATTTCGCTTCCAGCGTGACGGGTTTGGTTACGCCATTCAGCGTCAGATCGCCGGTAATATCCAGTTCGTCACCGTCTTTCTTCACGCTGGTGGAGGTGAATGTTGCCTGTGGATATTTTGCGGTATTGAGGAAATCTGCACTGCGAAGATGTTTATCGCGTTCGGCGTGATTAGTATCGACGCTGGTGGTGTTAATTGTCACATTCACTTTATCGGCAGCTGGATTTTTTTCATCAAAGGTAAAAGTACCGTCGAAATCTTTAAAGGTGCCATATAACCAGCTATAGCCAAGATGCTGGATGCGGAAGTTAACAAAGGCGTGCTGACCTTCTTTGTCAATTTTGTAATCGGCGGCAACCGCTGAACCGGCAGAGAACATCAGGGAAGCGAAGGTTAAACCAAGCAGGCTTTTTTTCATTTTTTATACTCCATAGTCAGATGACGACTTTCCCAGCATGCGCTTCAGAGTGTCGTCTTTATCGATGAAATGATGCTTCAGGGCCATAAATCCATGCATAACGGACAGTACTACGACGCTCCACGCGAGCCAAAAATGCAGGGCACCGGCAAAGTCAGCCTGTGCGCCAGCGTCGGCGAGGGTCGCGGGGACGTCAAACCAGCCAAAAACGCTGATCGGTTTACCATCGGCAGTTGAGATCAGATAGCCGCTGATGCCGATGGCGAACAGCAATAAGTACAATGCGAGATGTCCAGCCTTTGCGCCAAGACGAGTCATGGGCGAATAACTCTGCAGCGGACCCGGCGGTGGAGATATGACGCGCCACAGAACGCGAATAACCAGCCCCATCATTAACAAAATGCCGATGCTTTTATGCACTTCGGGTGCTTTGTGATACCAGCCATCGTAATAACTGAGCGTGACCATCCACAGACCTAAAGCAAACATGCCGTAGACAATAATTGCGCTTAGCCAATGTAAGGCCGCAGATATAACACCATAGCGTTCAGGGGTATTTGTGAATGACATAAGTGCATCCAAAACGAATTTGCGAGAGAAAGAAAATGGCGTGTCGGAGAATGAAATGCAACACAAAAATAACAAATTGAATGATATTTATTTTTATTTCAATAATTTTGAATTAATAATGAAAGAATCTTCATAAGTTTAGTGGATTCAGCATTTGGAAGGTCTGGTGAGTGCTGTAGAGGCAGGAAGAATCTCATTCAATTTTTCACGCTAAATGAAAGGGAGATTAAATATTTGTCAGTTTATGTCAGTACAGAAAACTAAAAATAAAACACATAGATCAGATCCATAATTGCCAACAATCCCCAGAGAAAAAGATAAAGCATCAGATGCTCGCGAATATTATTGATGAGATAGTGCAACAGCCGACGCATTAAATACTCCTGTAAAAACGGCCTCATTCTGGAGGCCGTAATGATGATTATTGGAAGCGGGAAAGCCTGAATGGCGTCAAATCAAAATCGCTTTTTTTTTCTTGCGCAAAATCGGCAGCTATTTCCCCTAAAACTGACGCAAATTTAAAACCGTGCCCACTCAGGCCGGTAATGAGCAGTGTATTATCGTGGCCGGGTAGGGTATCGATAATAAAATCTTCGTCAGGCGAATTATCATAGGTGCAGGCAGCGCCGTACAGGCAGCAACCGATACCCGGCAATACATTGCGCAAGAACGGGAAGGCTTCCGAACCATCGCTGACCACTTCCGCAAACGGAACACGTTCATCCGCTGAATGGATAACCTGGCCTCCGTTATGTTTGCCAATCTTCAACGCGTCGTTTTCTGCCGGAAAACCATAATATTGATCGCCATTGGGCAGTTCACCGGTAAACGCCGGGAATTTATTCTTCACGCTATAGCGACCATCGGCCTGATACCAGGCAAATACTTTGCGTACGGGCTGGACAGGCAGCTCCGGGAGCAGGTCTTTTACCCATGTTCCCGCGCAGACAATCGCTTTTTTCGCCTGATAATCACCGTCAGCCGTTTCAATAGTTACGCCATCATCGTCATGACGAATTGCGGTGACCGGGCAGTTGAACAGCTGCGCACAGCCCGCTTCCTTCGCCAGTTGGATCCAGGTTTTAATCGCCAGTTCGCTGCGCAAAAAACCGGAATCAGTCTCAAATAAGCCGATGTAGTTGTCCGGGACGCGTATTTCCGGCCAGCGGGTCATAATCCCTTGCGCATCGAGCTTTTCAACGTTGAGTTGCCATTGTTCGGCGCTGTGGGCGACGTTGGCGAGAAATGTGGAATCAGCCGGGCCAAGGTTAATGACGCCAGAGCGTACAAAAATGGGATCTTCTTCGTTGTGGTGGGAGAGTTCATCCCACAGCGTTTGCGCGCGAAGAACCAGCGGGACATACTTTTCGCCTTCACCATAAGCATGGCGAATTAATCGCGTATCGCCGTGGTGGCTGCCGTGTTGATGTGGTGGCATATGGGCGTCGGTCATAAGCACGTTTAAACCGGCGTGGGTTGCATAATACCCGGCGGCAGCGCCTACGGAACCGCTGCCAATAATGATGAGATCGTATTTCATTTTTTTCTCTCTGCTCTCATGGTTTAAGCAGAGTAATTAACTGAATGCAGATATACAACCCAGAAATGGTAAAGGCACCGGTGAGGTGCCTTTTGGGTGGATGGTCATGTCATGTTAATGACGCCGATACTCGTTTACCGGGAAATCACCGGATTCAATTTTGGCGATTCCTGCTTCTAATATCGAAATAAATTGTCTGGCAACATCAGTGGTTAACCAGAGCGTCTGACCAACTTCAGTCCCTTCCTGCTCGGACTTATTTGGGGTCTGGTAGTGCAAACGCAACATCAGCGCATCATAGCTATCAACGGTGCTGATGTCCCACCCTACGAGCGGATGAGTCTGAATGACTTCATTATTTTTTTCCATCATGGCCCCCTAATTCGTGTTACTAGACAACGTTATTCGAGGTTCAATGCGTTTTTATCTGAAGCAACTTCAGTATACCAATAAGTAAGGGTATTCACCGAATTTTTAAAGGGGGGAACAGATAAATTTTTGCTTTTAAGATTTATATGAACAATAAAACAGCATGTCATTCATATTTTTTTAGCATATTGTGCAATTATTTTGAGGAAGTGTAGAAATTTTGTACTCGAAATTTGTAAGTAAAATAAAAAAGCCGGGGCGACCCGGCAAAAACAAAAATCACTGCATATTATTCGCTGACAAACCAGTCATCGGCGCTTTCCCACGTTTCCTGGATAATTTCGCTAATGCGCTGTTTATCTTCTTTTGTCGCGCCAATAACCGATAAATTATTCGCTGCGGCATAACGTACCGATACGTGGCCTTCATTATCAGGAAACGCATACTGAATACGGCGGGAAAGTTCGCCAGCCAGGGCGTCAATAGCCCCAGCTGGCAATGGAGAAGTTTTCGCTATGGTGACTTCAATTCGCATAATAGCCCCCTGTTGAATATACTGGTTATTTATACAGGTAAAATAACCTAATGACAACAGGAAGCTACGATTTTTATTGTTTAACGGACCAGCGTACCGTTTCTCCGGCGAGGAATGGCACCAGCGTGTCATCAGTCAGTGCGATGCTTTCAGCAACCTGTTGCTCTTCACGTACCAGTTCGATGAATGTGTCGTTGACCGGCAAGCCATAGAACTGCGGGCCGTTTACAGAACAGAATGCTTCAAAGTGCTGCAGAGCATTCATCTCTTCAAAGACGGTAGCGTAACTGCCCAGCGCGGTTGGGGCATTGAAGCAGCCCGCGCAGCCGCAGCTACTCTCTTTGCGATGACGTGCATGCGGCGCAGAATCCGTACCGAGGAATACGCGATTAAAACCGCTGGCGACTAGTTCACGCAATGCCTGTTGGTGAATATTGCGTTTGAGGATGGGTAGACAATACAGATGTGGACGCACGCCACCAACCAGCATATGGTTGCGGTTAAACATCAGATGCTGCGGAGTGATGGTGGCAGCCAGCCGTTCATTTCCGTTACGGACATAGTCGGCAGCATCTTTGGTGGTGATGTGCTCAAAAACGACTTTCAGCGCAGTCAGGCGCTGGCGCAGCGGTTCCATCACGCTTTCAATAAAGCGCGCTTCACGATCAAAAATGTCGATATCTGCATGTGTCACTTCACCATGCACCAGTAACGGCATACCGATTTTTTCCATGCGCTCAAGTACCGGCATGATTGCGTCAACTGACGTCACGCCGTGACTGGAGTTAGTGGTTGCGTTTGCCGGGTAAAGTTTGGCAGCGGTGAACACGCCTTCGTTAAATCCACGCTCAAGCTCATTAGGGTCTAGTGAATCTGTCAAATAACAGGTCATCAGCGGGGTGAAATCGTGCCCGGCAGGTACGGCGTCAAGAATACGCTGGCGATAAGCCACGGCAGCCTCAACGGTGGTCACGGGCGGAGCCAGATTGGGCATTACGATAGCCCGTCCATAAATTTCGCTGGTATACGGCACGACAGTTTTTAACATGTCGCCATCGCGGAGGTGAAGGTGCCAGTCGTCTGGGCGGCGGATCTTTAATACCTGGGATGGTGCAGTCATTAATCTCTATGCTCCGGCTGAAGGGATGTTTTTGCCGGACACAAAGGATAAGCGGAAACGTTTTCCTTTGCACGAAAAATAAAGGGCGCGAATGCGCCCTCGTGATTAATCAGTAAACGGAATGACAATTTCGCCTGGCTTCACTTCAATGCCTTTCGCCAGTTTCTTCGCCATTGCTTCGCCCTGGCTGCCATCTTCGCGCAGGACGTAAGCAGGTTGCTGGTTAAAGTAATTGCGTAATGCCTGGTTCAGATAGGGAAGCAACGTTTGCATCACCGTTTGCATTTTTTCCGGTTGTACCGTCGCATCGACCACTTCCATCTCTTTCAGGAAGATCGCGCCTTTTTCTTTATCAAACACGGGCAGCGCTTTCAGCTTCAGTTTCATGGTCGCTTTCTGGCTACCGAACAGGGAGTTCATGTCCAGATTGGCGTCTCCGGTTAGGGTAACCTTATTCGGCTCTTCGCGACCAATTTGGCTGGTCAGGTTTGTCAGAACAATATGGGCATCAGCCACGCCGGGTAAACCGATATCTTTTGAGAAATTATTATGTTTCGCAAGCGACTGGTTAATTTCTTGTTCGGTGATGGTGTATTGGGTGAGTTGATTACAGCCAACGAGCAGGCCACTGACGATCAATGCAGCGGCAAATAAAAACTTGTTCATGGTAGTCCTCGACATGAAATCTGCGTCAATATCCTGACACAACGCAGCATGTGTCACCAGCGATAAACGCGCCAGCAGAAAAAACTGAAAACGGCGGCAACCCGCGAATACAGGCTGCCGCGGCGGGTCAGGATTAAATCGCCATTGATGATAACAAATTGATTTGTGTCTGTTTCGCCATATTATCGCGGTAATCAGCAACGCGGCTTGGCCAGTTGATTCCGGCTACTAGCGTCAGATTACGCAGGAGCGGAAATAGCTGAATATCATCTTCCGAAAGTTCGCCATTCACGGCGTTCGGTTTGACGATCAGTTTGTCCAGCGCACGTAAATCATCGCTGATATTCTTAATCAGACCGTCAGAGTGGGCCAGCAGGTCGGCAAAATTACCCGCGCTGGCCTCTTTCTTTTCGACGAAATATTTGCGCGCGGCAGGAGTAGAAAACTCATCAAATGCCGATTTGGCAAAACGCGGCAACAGCAGTTTGTTGGCGTAGCCATTGACCTTGCGCAACCACTCTTCAATGGCAGGGGAACGTTTGCCGGTCAGTAACGGTTTGCCGTCGAGTTTATCGACATAGTGAACGATGTCCATGCTTTCTGGCATATAGCGGCTGTCATCTTTTTGCAGAATGGGAACCTGTTTTTGACCGACCATCCGGGTGGGTGTTTCTGCGTCGTCGTTGAGCAGAACATGTAATTCGACGGGGATATTTTTCAGGCCGAAAATCATGCGGGCTTTGAGGCAGTAAGGGCAGTGATCGTAAATGTATAGCTTCACGTGACTCCTCCATTTGGCTGTCAGTTCACTTTCAGTATGGAGGAGTCAGGGGGGAGTATCAAATCAGGCGTCGCGTTCCAGCAAACGACGCGCGGCGCGTTTCTGGCTAAACTGCCAACCCAGCGCAAGGAAAGTGAAGATGCCAATAATGCCCAGCATCATCCACGGAAGCTCTGGCTGGTGCGCCGATTTGCCCAGGTCAAACAGCCAGCCGCCACCGATATAACCAATAGCGCCGCCAATCGCCAGACCCAGACGGCTAAACCCCATATAGCTGCCGCGAGCTCTTGCGTCTGCCAGCGAAGCACTTAAGGTTTCACGCGCAGGCTCGGCAATGATCGACCCGATATAAAACAGACAAATTAGGGTGAAAAGTTGTTGCAAGCCGCTGACCATGCCCACTGGCATCATGCTTAATGACATTATCAACAGCCCAGCCATTAACCGGTGTTCCAGACGAAAATGCTTTTCACTCCAGCGGGCGATAGGGTAGAGCAACGTTAACGACAGACACGCTTCAATGGCATACATCCATTTAACGGCAGAGGGCGCGCCCGCCACGTCGTTGACCATAATTGGCAGCATCAGCATCACTTGTACAGCCAGCATGTAGTAACCCGCCAGCGTCAGGACATAGGTGACAAAACGTTTGTCACGCATCACGCGGGTCATGCCTTCGCGAACGGGCGTGCGTACAGTGGAGAGTTTCCATGCCGGTAACAACCACGCATTGAACGCTGCACACAGCACAAACAAAACTGCCCCTGTGGCGCAGACCAGGCGAAAGTCGTATTGCAACAGCCAGCTCCCCAACAATGCGCCAATGACCGCACCGGCACTGTCCTGCATCATCAACAGCGAGAAAAAACGACCACGCTGTTGTGGACGGATTAGTTTCACCACCAGCGCCGAACGCGGCGGATCAAACAACGTGCCGCCGAGTCCCGAGAGCAGGCATGAAAACCACAGTAGCCACGGTTCGTGGGCGATACCCATTGTGGCGAATCCGGCGGCACGCATCAGCATACCGGTAACAATCATCGGTTTGGCACCAAAGCGGTCGGCAATTGCGCCGCCGAAAATACCCAGACCTTGCTGAATAAACTGGCGTAGACCGAGGGCAATACCGACCATGACGGCGGCCCAGCCCATTTGATCAACGAAGCGGATAGAGATCAGCGGGAAGACAACAAAGAACCCCAGCACGACCAGCATATTATCGATGAGCAGGAAATATTTACCCAGGTTCCTGGCCTGCGACACGCGGGACATTTCCCCTCCCGGGAAATAAAAGATGAGCACTTTCTATTCTGCATTGCCGCTAAGACTTTTCCCATCATTTCGGGGACAATATTTTTTTATCAAAACGTCGCTTTGATAGAGAGTTTTTATCAAATATGTGAATAATGCAGAAAATGGCATTCTGGACTTTTCACAGGGTCTGGTTGCGCAGGTATAGTAATACTTACAGCGTATTAAAGACGTTACGGGAAGGAGTAGGTATAGAATGTTTGGCTATCGCAGTAACGTGCCAAAAGTGCGCTTAACCACAGACCGACTGGTCGTGCGTCTGGTGCATGATCGTGATGCCTGGCGTCTTGCGGATTATTACGCAGAGAATCGCCATTTCCTCAAGCCCTGGGAGCCAGTGCGCGACGAAAGCCACTGTTATCCATCAGGCTGGCAGGCCAGGCTAGGGATGATTAACGAATTTCATAAACAAGGTTCAGCTTTCTACTTTGGCTTATTCGACCCGGACGAAAAAGAGATTATTGGCGTTGCCAATTTTTCCAATGTTGTTCGTGGCTCTTTTCATGCCTGCTATCTCGGTTATTCGATTGGGCAAAAATGGCAGGGCAAAGGACTCATGTTTGAAGCCCTGACCGCAGCCATTCGTTATATGCAGCGCACCCAACATATTCATCGCATTATGGCTAATTATATGCCGCACAATAAACGCAGCGGTGATTTACTGGCGCGACTGGGTTTTGAAAAAGAAGGCTATGCGAAAGACTATCTGTTGATTGATGGACAATGGCGCGATCACGTACTGACGGCATTAACTACCCCAGACTGGACGCCCGGCCGCTAAGGAGAATCTCATGAAATATCAACTTACTGCCCTTGAAGCTCGCGTGATTGGTTGCTTGCTGGAAAAGCAGGTGACCACGCCGGAGCAATACCCGCTCTCAGTCAATGGTGTAGTCACGGCCTGTAATCAGAAAACGAACCGTGAACCGGTCATGAATCTGAGTGAATCCGAAGTGCAGGAACAGCTGGATAATCTGGTCAAACGTCATTATCTACGCACAGTGAGCGGTTTTGGTAATCGGGTCACCAAATATGAGCAACGTTTTTGTAATTCAGAATTTGGCGATCTGAAACTGAGCGCCGCAGAAGTGGCGTTAATCACCACGTTGTTATTGCGTGGTGCCCAGACGCCGGGTGAACTGCGCAGCCGCGCCGCGCGAATGTATGAATTCAGCGATATGGCGGAAGTGGAGTCGACGCTGGAACAACTGGCAAATCGCGAAGATGGTCCTTTTGTGGTGCGTCTGGCCCGCGAACCGGGTAAACGTGAAAGCCGCTACATGCATCTTTTCAGTGGTGAGGTTGAAGATCAGCCGGCGGTGATGGATATGTCGAACGCGGTTGACGGTGATTTACAGGCACGCGTTGAAGCCCTGGAAATCGAAGTGGCAGAACTGAAACAGCGTCTTGATTCGTTGCTGGCCCATCTGGGAGATTAAAGTGAAAAAATTACGTATCGGCGTAGTGGGGTTAGGCGGCATCGCGCAAAAGGCGTGGTTACCGGTGCTGGCGGCAGCGTCTGACTGGACGTTACAAGGTGCGTGGTCGCCTACGCGCGCGAAAGCCTTGCCAATTTGTGACAGCTGGCGCATTCCTTATGCCGATTCGTTATCCAGCCTTGCCGCCAGTTGCGATGCGGTTTTTGTGCATTCCAGCACCGCCAGCCACTTTGACGTGGTCAGTACGTTACTCAATGCGGGGGTACATGTCTGTGTCGATAAACCGCTGGCAGAAAATCTGCGCGATGCTGAACGGCTGGTGGAACTTGCGGCACGGAAAAAACTGACGTTGATGGTCGGTTTTAACCGTCGTTTCGCACCACTCTACGGTGAGTTAAAAACGCAACTCGCCACCGCAGCCTCGCTAAGAATGGATAAACATCGTAGCAATAGCGTCGGGCCACACGATCTTTATTTCACGTTGCTGGATGATTATCTGCATGTGGTGGATACCGCGCTGTGGTTGTCGGGCGGTAAAGCCTCTCTGGATGGCGGTACGCTACTGACTAATGACGCTGGCGAAATGCTGTTTGCCGAGCACCATTTTTCGGCCGGTCCTTTGCAGATCACCACCTGTATGCATCGCCGTGCCGGAAGCCAGCGTGAAACCGTGCAGGCCGTGACTGACGGTGCGCTCATCGACATTACGGATATGCGCGAATGGCGTGAGGAGCGCGGGCAGGGCGTAGTGCATAAACCGATTCCTGGTTGGCAGAGTACGCTTGAGCAACGTGGATTTGTCGGCTGTGCGCGGCACTTCATTGAATGTGTGCAAAATCAGACAGTTCCGCAAACCGCCGGCGAACAGGCAGTGCTGGCGCAACGTATCGTTGACAAGATCTGGCGCGATGCGATGAGTGAATAAACCCTGTAACATCTGGCGGTAGCAATTCACCATAATCCAGGTAGACTATTCGCCTCTTTCAGCGCCTGCCTTGCAGGCGTTTTGCCCGTGGGTCTGGATTAGAACACCGATGAATTTATTAAAATCGCTGGCCGCCGTCAGCTCGATGACCATGTTTTCGCGTGTGCTTGGCTTCGCACGTGACGCAATTGTCGCCAGAATCTTTGGCGCAGGGATGGCAACCGACGCCTTTTTCGTCGCTTTTAAACTTCCTAACTTGTTACGCCGTATCTTTGCCGAAGGGGCATTTTCCCAGGCATTTGTACCGATTCTGGCGGAATATAAAAGTAAGCAGGGTGAAGACGCCACGCGGGTCTTTGTCTCTTATGTTTCTGGCCTGCTGACACTTGCGCTGGCGGTTGTGACGGTCGCTGGCATGCTCGCCGCACCGTGGGTGATCATGGTGACCGCGCCAGGCTTCGCTGACACAGCTGACAAATTTGCCCTGACCAGCCAGCTACTAAAGATTACCTTTCCCTATATCTTGCTGATCTCCCTGGCGTCGCTGGTGGGAGCGATTCTGAATACGTGGAACCGCTTCTCGATTCCGGCGTTTGCTCCAACACTGCTTAACATCAGCATGATTGGTTTCGCGCTGTTTGCCGCACCGTACTTTAACCCACCGGTGCTGGCGCTGGCGTGGGCTGTTACGGTCGGCGGCGTCCTGCAGCTGGTGTATCAGCTACCGCACCTGAAGAAGATCGGCATGCTGGTCCTGCCGCGCATTAACTTCCACGATGCCGGAGCAATGCGCGTGGTGAAACAGATGGGACCGGCGATCCTTGGCGTCTCTGTGAGTCAGATCTCCTTAATCATCAACACCATTTTTGCCTCGTTTCTTGCTTCCGGTTCGGTGTCTTGGATGTATTACGCCGACCGCTTAATGGAGTTTCCGTCCGGTGTACTGGGCGTGGCGCTTGGCACGATTTTGCTGCCGTCGCTGTCGAAAAGTTTTGCCAGTGGCAATCATGATGAATACAACCGTTTGATGGACTGGGGGCTGCGTCTTTGTTTCCTGTTGGCGCTGCCGAGTGCGGTTGCGTTGGGCATTCTTTCAGGTCCGTTAACCGTTTCGCTGTTCCAGTACGGTAAATTTACCGCCTTTGATGCGCTGATGACCCAGCGGGCGTTAATTGCCTACTCGGTGGGTTTGATTGGCCTGATTGTAGTGAAAGTGTTGGCTCCTGGCTTTTATTCCCGCCAGGACATTAAAACGCCAGTGAAAATTGCCATCGTTACGCTGATTTTAACGCAATTGATGAACCTTGCGTTTATCGGTCCGTTGAAACATGCCGGGCTGTCACTTTCTATTGGTCTGGCGGCGTGTCTAAATGCTTCGCTGCTTTACTGGCAGTTGCGTAAGCAGAAAATCTTTACCCCGCAACCTGGCTGGATGGCGTTTCTGTTGCGTCTGGTGGTGGCGGTACTGGTGATGTCGGGCGTGCTTTTAGGTATGTTACATATCATGCCGGAGTGGTCATTGGGTACCATGCCCTGGCGCTTACTGCGTTTAATGGCGGTCGTGCTGGCGGGGATTGCTGCGTACTTTGCTGCACTGGCGGTACTGGGCTTCAAAGTTAAAGAGTTTGCCCGCCGGACGGTGTAACAATGTATTCCGGCCTGCAGTGCAGGCCGGAGATAATCTTCAGATCGAAATCTTTTTACTGCCGCGATGGGTTGTTGAGGTCTGACCGTTCGCTCCATATAGCGTCGGTTCCTGATGCGGTTTCAACATTTCCAGCGCCTGTTGATTGCGCTCAATCTGTCCTTCCAGTAACCAGCCGTTATGTTGATTCATTTGGCGTAGTTGCTGCGTTTTCACAGTAATTGCCTGCCAGCGTTGACTAATATCAACGCTATTTGCTGTATTGGGTTCTTTCCTGCGTAATTGTTCGAGGTAATCCAGCGTCGCCAGCAGAGAGCTTTTTTGTTCTGTAATCCATTGCAACTGGCTGCCGTTGATCTGCCCCATAGAGAGATGTTGCTGCTCTTGATCCATTACCGTTTTGAGATCGTTAAGCACAGCGGACATCTGGTCGAGGATCTCTGCAAGACGTGTCATACGATCAGTTACTCTGCAAGTCTTGCTGAGCTTCGTTGATCAGCGCATCGGCAATTTTGCCTGTGTCCATTTTTAGTTCACCGTTACGAATCGCCAGTTTTAACGCTTCGACACGTTCAAGATTGATATCACTGCTGCCGGGTTGCATCAGTTTTGCTTGCGCGTCGCTTAACGTCACACTGGTGCTGGTGGAGGCGGTTGTTTTTGCCGCCCGGGTGTTCGTTACCGGCGCGTCAGTGGTTTCGCGCGGTTGAACGGTGCTTACGGGCTTCAGAGGCGAAGTGCGATCAATACTCATGGTTTATTCCTCATTGAGGGCGCTTTTATCATGTGTTGCTTATTTATCGGCAAGGGACGGGTAATCTTTAACAGCTTACAGGTTTATAAGAATATTCCCATCTGCATCAACAACGCCGCTGACCACCTGTCCCGATACCATGCGCACCCGCGCATTCTGTGCGACGGCAGCATTGTTCAGCGCCTGACCTTCTGCGTTGGCGCTAAACCCATCACCGCTGGCGATCACGTTGACGCGTTGTCCCGCTTTTACCCGCCATGCCTGGCGAAACTGGGTTAACTGGATAGGTTGATCGGGTGATAGATCGCGCAGGCTAACGGCATCAACAAGTTGATTGATATCCAGCACCGTACGCGGTGGCAAGGTGTCCAGCCGTCCGCGTTTCAGTTTGACATTGCCAGCTTCCAGCTTTCCTCCCCGCACAATGGGCATTGCGGCAACCACATAATTTCCTGTGGCCTGCACATTAACCTGTAAATATCGTTTGTCGTTACCGCAGCGTGCCAACACATTCACATTGCCCCACAGGCGGGAATTATTGCTCATCGAAAGCAATGGCTGCTCGCACGGCGGTAGTAGATTGGGCGCTGTACGAATAGAAACACGAACCTCATCACTTACCCCCGCGAGCTGGGCGCTAAAAAAGGTGTGCAATTGCGATGTGAGATTGCTCGCCGCACTTAACGGACTGAACAGTATCGCGATGATCGCCACGCTACGTTTTATTGCCAGCATTTTCGCCCCCTGCCATTTCTACAACGTGAATTGTACCTGTCCGCAATGACCATCAACGGCATAAATAGCGACCCATTTTGCGTTTATTCCGCCGATAACGCGCGCGTAAAGGCATTTAAGCTGATGGCAGAATTTTGATACCTGCGGAGGAGATATGCTCGATAAGCTCGACGCCGCCTTACGTTTTCAACAAGAGGCGCTCAATCTGCGCGCCCAGCGTCAGGAAGTGCTGGCAGCAAACATCGCCAATGCCGATACCCCTGGTTATCAGGCGCGCGATATCGATTTTGCCAGTGAACTTAAAAAAGTCATGCAACGTGGACGGGATGCAACCAGTGTGGTTGCACTGACGATGACCTCAACGCAACACATTCCGGCGCAGGCGCTGACGCCTCCTACCGCAGAACTGCAATACCGTATTCCGGACCAGCCTTCGCTTGACGGTAATACCGTCGATATGGATCGCGAACGCACCCAGTTTGCCGATAACAGCCTGCAATACCAGATGAGCCTTAGCGCGTTGAGCGGGCAAATCAAAGGCATGATGAACGTTTTACAGAGCGGAAATTAACGGATGGCACTGCTGAATATTTTTGATATCGCCGGGTCGGCGTTAACTGCCCAGTCCCAGCGTCTGAACGTGGCGGCCAGTAATCTGGCGAATGCTGATAGCGTGACCGGTCCCGATGGACAGCCATATCGGGCAAAACAGGTGGTATTCCAGGTTAACGCTGCACCAGGTGCTGCGACAGGCGGCGTAAAGGTTGCCGATGTTATAGAAAGTCAGGCCCCGGACAAACTGGTTTATGAACCGGGTAATCCGCTGGCGGATGCAAAGGGCTACGTGAAAATGCCAAACGTTGATGTCGTCGGAGAGATGGTTAACACCATGTCGGCGTCACGCAGCTATCAGGCCAATGTTGAAGTGCTCAACACGGTGAAAAGCATGATGCTGAAAACCCTTACGCTCGGTCAATAAAGGAGAAAACTATGTCCATTGCGGTAACCACCACCGATCCGACAAATACCGGCGTCAGCACCACCAGTAGTAGTTCGCTCACGGGCAGCAACGCCGCAGATTTACAAAGCAGTTTTCTGACTTTGTTGGTGGCGCAGCTGAAAAACCAGGACCCGACCAATCCAATGGAAAACAACGAGCTGACGTCGCAATTGGCTCAAATCAGCACGGTCAGCGGGATTGAAAAACTCAATACCACGCTCGGATCTATTTCCGGACAGATTGATAACAGCCAGTCGTTACAGGCCAGTAACCTGATCGGTCACGGCGTGATGATCCCCGGCACCACTGTTCTTGCGGGAACCGGCAGTGAAGAAGGGGCTGTGACCACGACCACGCCGTTTGGTGTTGAGCTGCAACAGGCGGCAGACAAAGTTACGGCCACCATCACCGATAAAAATGGCGCGGTTGTCCGTACCATTGATATTGGTGAACTGACCGCCGGAGTCCACAGTTTCACCTGGGACGGTACGTTGACTGACGGCACCACTGCGCCGAACGGTTCTTACAACGTAGCGATTAGCGCCAGTAACGGTGGTACACAACTGGTTGCCCAGCCGCTGCAGTTTGCTCTGGTGCAGGGTGTGATCCGCGGCAACAACGGTAATACGCTGGATCTCGGCACTTACGGCACCACCACCCTCGACGAAGTACGGCAGATAATTTAAGCCTTCACATTTCAGGAGTCAGTCATGGCCTTTTCTCAAGCGGTTAGCGGATTAAACGCTGCCGCCACCAACCTCGATGTTATTGGCAACAATATCGCCAACTCCGCCACCTACGGCTTTAAATCAGGCACGGCCTCTTTTGCCGATATGTTTGCCGGTTCGAAAGTGGGACTGGGGGTAAAAGTTGCCGGTATCACCCAGGACTTTACCGATGGCACGACTACCAACACCGGGCGAGGTCTGGACGTTGCTATCAGCCAGAACGGTTTTTTCCGTCTGGTAGACAGCAACGGTTCGGTGTTCTACAGCCGTAACGGACAATTTAAGCTGGATGAAAACCGTAACCTGGTGAATATGCAAGGTTTACAGCTGACGGGTTACCCGGCAACCGGTACGCCGCCGACTATTCAGCAAGGGGCGAATCCGACCAATATTTCGATTCCGAATACCCTGATGGCAGCGAAAACTACCACCACGGCGTCGATGCAGATCAACCTGAATTCCAGTGATCCGCTTCCCTCTGTTAACGCATTTGATGCCAGCAATGCGGATAGCTATAACAAAAAAGGTTCGGTGACTGTTTTCGATAGTCAGGGTAATGCTCATGACATGAGCGTCTACTTTGTGAAGACCGGGGATAATAACTGGCAGGTCTACACCCAGGATAGTAGTGATCCAAACAGCATTGCGAAGACAGCGACAACACTGGTGTTTAATGCCAATGGCGTTCTGACCTCAGATCCAACAGCGAATATTTCCACTGGCGCAATTAACGGCGCAGATCCCGCCACGTTTAGCCTGAGTTTCCTCAACTCCATGCAGCAAAATACCGGTGCTAACAACATTGTGGCAACCACCCAGAACGGCTACAAACCGGGCGATCTGGTGAGTTATCAAATCAATGATGACGGTACGGTTGTCGGCAACTATTCCAACGAACAAACCCAACTGCTGGGGCAGATTGTACTGGCGAACTTTGCCAACAACGAAGGTCTGGCATCCGAAGGCGACAACGTCTGGTCCGCTACGCAATCTTCTGGCGTGGCGCTGTTAGGGACAGCCGGGACGGGCAACTTTGGCACCCTGACCAACGGTGCGCTGGAAGCGTCCAACGTCGATCTCAGTAAAGAACTGGTCAATATGATCGTTGCTCAGCGTAACTATCAGTCTAACGCCCAGACCATCAAAACCCAGGACCAGATCCTCAACACGCTGGTTAACTTACGCTAATCGCTGACGGGATAGCTCAATGGATCACGCAATTTATACCGCGATGGGAGCAGCCAGCCAGACGTTGAATCAACAGGCGGTAACCGCCAGTAATCTGGCCAATGCCTCTACGCCCGGTTTTCGCGCGCAGTTAAACGCCTTGCGCGCAGTGCCGGTGGAAGGGCTTTCACTGCCCACGCGCACGCTGGTAACGGCGTCAACGCCGGGTGCAGACATGACGCCCGGCAAGATGGATTACACCTCGCGCCCGCTGGACGTTGCGTTGCAGCAGGATGGCTGGCTGGCCGTGCAGACCGCTGACGGCAGCGAAGGGTATACGCGTAATGGCAGCATTCAGGTTGATCCCACCGGGCAACTGACAATTCAGGGACATCCGGTGATAGGCGAGGCTGGGCCAATTGCTGTGCCGGAAGGGGCGGAAATCACTATTGCTGCCGATGGCACAATCTCGGTGCTCAATCCGGGCGATCCGGCAAATACGGTTGCGCCAGTGGGGCGTCTGAAGCTGGTGAAAGCCACGGGCAGCGAAGTGCAGCGCGGTGACGACGGCATTTTTCGTTTAAGCGCGGAAAGCCAGGCCACGCGTGGGCCGGTACTGCAGGCAGATCCAACCTTGCGTGTGATGTCTGGAGTTCTGGAAGGCAGTAACGTCAATGCCGTTGCGGCAATGAGCGACATGATTGCCAGCGCGCGGCGTTTTGAAATGCAGATGAAGGTGATCAGCAGCGTCGATGATAACGCAGGCCGTGCCAACCAACTGCTGTCGATGAGTTAATTAAACGATTGATGACATTGCAATAAAAGCGCGCGGACTATTCTCTCGCCCATTTTGGGAGAGGTTAGGGTGAGGGGAAATGCGCACCGTCGCGTGCTTCTGCTCTGCTTGTCACTAATCCACTACAGGACATTTTATGATCAGTTCATTATGGATCGCCAAAACGGGCCTGGATGCCCAGCAAACCAATATGGACGTCATTGCCAACAACCTGGCAAACGTCAGTACCAACGGTTTTAAGCGTCAGCGCGCGGTGTTTGAAGATCTGCTTTATCAAACCATTCGCCAGCCGGGGGCACAGTCTTCCGAACAAACCACCTTACCCTCCGGATTACAAATCGGCACGGGGGTACGCCCGGTCGCCACTGAACGCTTACACAGCCAGGGCAACCTGTCGCAAACCAATAACAGCAAAGATGTCGCGATTAAAGGACAGGGCTTTTTCCAGGTAATGTTGCCAGATGGCTCATCAGCCTATACCCGTGACGGCTCTTTCCAGGTGGATCAGAACGGGCAGCTGGTGACGGCTGGTGGTTTTCAGGTGCAGCCAGCGATCACCATTCCGGCGAATGCGTTAAGTATCACCATCGGTCGTGATGGCGTGGTCAGCGTAACCCAACAAGGCCAGGCAGCTCCGGTTCAGGTTGGGCAGCTCAATCTCACCACCTTTATGAATGATACCGGACTGGAGAGTATTGGCGAAAACCTCTACACCGAAACGCAATCCTCCGGTGCACCGAACGAAAGCACGCCGGGCCTGAACGGCGCGGGACTGCTGTATCAAGGGTATGTTGAAACGTCTAACGTCAACGTGGCGGAAGAACTGGTCAATATGATTCAGGTGCAACGCGCTTACGAAATCAACAGTAAAGCGGTATCCACCACCGATCAGATGCTGCAAAAACTGACGCAACTCTAAGGCATAACCGGTGGCAGATTCACCGGTTTACTGATTTTTGAAGATGATAGCCATGCAAAAAAACGCTGCGCATACTTATGCCATTTCCAGCTTGTTGGTGCTTTCACTAACCGGCTGCGCCTGGATACCCTCCACGCCGCTGGTACAGGGGGCGACCAGTGCACAACCGGTTCCCGGTCCGACGCCCGTCGCCAACGGTTCTATTTTCCAGTCTGCTCAGCCGATTAACTATGGCTATCAACCGCTGTTTGAAGATCGTCGACCACGCAATATTGGCGATACGCTGACCATCGTGTTGCAGGAGAACGTCAGCGCCAGCAAAAGCTCCTCTGCGAATGCCAGCCGTGACGGTAAATCTAATTTTGGCTTTGATACTGTGCCGCGCTATTTGCAGGGGCTGTTTGGTAACGCTCGTGCCGATGTCGAAGCCTCCGGTGGTAACACGTTCAACGGAAAAGGCGGGGCCAATGCCAGCAATACCTTTAGCGGCACGTTGACGGTGACGGTTGACCAGGTACTGGTTAACGGCAACCTGCATGTGGTGGGTGAAAAACAGATTGCCATTAATCAGGGTACCGAATTTATTCGCTTCTCTGGTGTAGTTAATCCACGCACTATCAGCGGCAGCAATACCGTACCGTCTACTCAGGTGGCGGATGCGCGCATTGAATACGTAGGCAATGGCTACATTAACGAAGCGCAAAATATGGGCTGGTTGCAGCGTTTCTTCCTCAACCTGTCACCAATGTAAGTGAGGCTGTGGTGATTAAATTTCTCTCTGCATTAATTCTTTTACTGGTTACCACGGCGGCTCAGGCTGAGCGTATTCGCGATCTCACCAGTGTTCAGGGGGTAAGGCAAAACTCACTGATTGGCTATGGCCTGGTGGTGGGGCTGGATGGAACTGGTGACCAGACAACCCAGACGCCGTTTACCACACAAACGCTTAATAACATGCTCTCACAGCTGGGAATTACCGTTCCGACGGGCACCAATATGCAGCTAAAAAACGTCGCTGCGGTAATGGTGACGGCGTCACTTCCGCCGTTTGGACGCCAGGGGCAAACCATCGATGTGGTGGTATCTTCCATGGGTAATGCCAAAAGCTTGCGTGGCGGTACGTTGTTGATGACACCGCTTAAGGGCGTTGACAGTCAGGTGTATGCGCTGGCGCAGGGCAATATTCTGGTTGGCGGCGCAGGAGCCTCCGCTGGCGGTAGCAGTGTTCAGGTGAACCAACTGAACGGTGGACGGATCACCAATGGTGCGGTTATTGAACGTGAATTGCCCAGCCAGTTTGGCGTCGGGAATACCCTTAATTTGCAACTTAACGACGAAGATTTCAGCATGGCGCAGCAAATCGCTGACACCATCAACCGCGTGCGTGGATATGGCAGCGCCACCGCGTTAGATGCGCGGACTATTCAGGTGCGCGTACCAAGTGGCAACAGTTCCCAGGTCCGTTTCCTTGCCGATATCCAGAATATGCAGGTTAATGTTACCCCGCAGGACGCTAAAGTAGTGATTAACTCGCGCACCGGTTCGGTGGTGATGAATCGCGAAGTGACCCTCGACAGCTGCGCGGTAGCGCAGGGAAATCTTTCAGTAACAGTTAATCGCCAGGCCAATGTCAGCCAGCCAGATACACCGTTTGGTGGTGGGCAGACTGTGGTTACTCCACAAACGCAGATCGATTTACGCCAGAGCGGCGGTTCGCTGCAAAGCGTACGTTCCAGCGCCAGCCTCAATAACGTGGTGCGTGCGCTCAATGCGCTGGGCGCTACGCCGATGGATCTGATGTCCATACTGCAATCAATGCAAAGTGCGGGATGTCTGCGGGCAAAACTGGAAATCATCTGATGATCAGCGACAGCAAACTACTGGCAAGTGCGGCCTGGGATGCACAATCGCTCAACGAACTTAAGGCGAAAGCGGGCGAAGATCCGGCGGCAAATATCCGTCCGGTGGCCCGCCAGGTGGAAGGGATGTTCGTGCAGATGATGTTGAAAAGCATGCGCGACGCTTTACCAAAAGATGGCCTGTTCAGCAGCGAGCACACTCGCCTGTATACCAGTATGTATGACCAGCAGATTGCTCAACAGATGACGGCGGGCAAAGGTCTGGGGCTGGCAGAGATGATGGTTAAACAGATGACGCCAGAACAACCATTGCCAGAGGAGTCCACGCCAGCAGCACCGATGAAATTCCCGCTCGAAACCGTGGTGCGTTATCAAAATCAGACGCTTTCGCAGCTGGTGCAAAAGGCCGTACCACGTAACTACGATGATTCGCTGCCGGGTGACAGTAAAGCATTCCTCGCGCAACTCTCGCTGCCAGCCCAACTGGCAAGCCAGCAAAGTGGTGTGCCACATCATTTGATCCTCGCTCAGGCGGCGCTGGAATCTGGCTGGGGACAACGGCAAATCCGCCGTGAAAACGGCGAGCCGAGCTATAACCTGTTTGGCGTCAAAGCCTCTGGCAACTGGAAAGGGCCAGTCACTGAAATCACCACGACTGAATATGAAAATGGCGAAGCGAAGAAAGTAAAAGCGAAGTTTCGGGTCTACAGCTCGTATCTGGAAGCATTGTCGGATTACGTTGGGCTGTTAACGCGTAACCCGCGCTACGCCGCCGTGACGACCGCCGCGAGTGCGGAGCAGGGGGCGCAGGCCCTACAGGACGCGGGCTATGCCACCGATCCTCACTATGCCCGCAAACTCACCAACATGATTCAGCAGATGAAATCGATAAGCGACAAGGTGAGCAAAACCTACAGCATGAACATTGATAATCTGTTCTGAATAACTCAAGTCCGGCGGGTCGCTGCCGATAATACTCTGTAATTGAAGGCTTATAAGGAACCTCCATGTCCAGCTTGATCAATAACGCCATGAGCGGACTGAACGCGGCCCAGGCGGCGTTAAATACGGCAAGTAATAATATCTCCAGCTATAACGTTGCCGGATATACCCGCCAAACCACTATTATGACGCAGGCCAATAGCACGTTGGGCGCTGGCGGCTGGGTTGGCAATGGCGTCTACGTTTCTGGTGTGCAGCGTGAGTATGATGCGTTTATTACCAACCAGTTACGTGCGGCGCAGACGCAAAGTAGCGGCCTGACTGCCCGCTATGAGCAGATGTCGAAAATCGACAATATGCTCTCCACCAGTACCTCTTCGCTGGCAATACAGATGCAGGATTTCTTCACCAGCCTGCAAACGCTGGTGAGTAACGCGGAAGACCCGGCAGCGCGCCAGGCGCTGATTGGGAAATCAGAAGGGTTGGTGAATCAGTTTAAAACCACCGATCAATATCTGCGCGACCAGGACAAACAGGTCAATATCGCGATAGGTGCCAGCGTTGATCAGATCAACAATTACGCTAAACAAATCGCCAGCCTGAACGATCAAATCTCCCGCCTGACAGGCGTGGGGGCAGGGGCGTCACCTAACAATCTGCTGGATCAACGCGATCAACTGGTGAGCGAATTAAACCAGATTGTTGGCGTAGAAGTCAGCGTTCAGGATGGTGGCACTTATAATATCACGATGGCCAATGGCTACTCACTGGTTCAGGGAAGTACGGCGCGGCAACTTGCGGCAGTTCCTTCCAGCGCCGACCCTTCTCGTACGACTGTCGCTTATGTTGATGGGACGGCAGGCAATATTGAGATCCCGGAGAAATTACTGAATTCCGGGTCACTGGGCGGCATTCTGACATTCCGTTCTCAGGATCTTGACCAGACGCGTAATACGCTTGGACAACTGGCGCTGGCATTTGCCGAGGCTTTCAACACCCAACACAAAGCCGGATTTGATGCTAACGGCGATGCTGGTGAAGATTTCTTTGCTATCGGTAAGCCCGCGGTTCTGCAAAACACGAAAAACAAAGGTGACGTTGCGATCGGTGCAACGGTAACTGATGCCTCCGCGGTACTGGCGACAGATTACAAAATCTCGTTCGATAATAATCAGTGGCAGGTCACCCGCCTTGCCAGTAATACCACTTTTACGGTGACGCCGGATGCCAACGGTAAAGTGGCATTTGATGGTCTGGAGTTGACGTTAACAGGAACGCCTGCCGTTAACGACAGCTTCACACTGAAACCGGTAAGTGACGCCATCGTCAACATGGATGTATTAATCACCGACGAAGCGAAAATCGCCATGGCGAGCGCAGAAGATGCGGGTGATAGCGACAACCGCAACGGTCAGGCCCTGCTCGATCTGCAAAGCAACAGTAAAACGGTGGGCGGTGCGAAATCCTTTAACGACGCTTATGCCTCGTTAGTGAGTGATATCGGTAATAAAACCGCGACGTTGAAAACCAGTAGCACCACGCAAGGTAATGTGGTGACGCAGCTTTCCAATCAGCAGCAGTCGATTTCCGGTGTCAATCTCGATGAGGAGTACGGAAATCTGCAACGTTTTCAGCAGTATTACCTCGCGAATGCGCAGGTTCTGCAGACGGCAAACGCGATTTTTGATGCGCTGATTAACATTCGCTAAGGGGAGATAAAATGCGTTTCAGTACCCAGATGATGTACCAGCAAAACATGCGCGGCATCACCAATTCTCAGGCAGAATGGATGAAGTACGGCGAACAGATGTCGACGGGTAAGCGAGTCGTTAACCCTTCAGATGATCCCATTGCTGCATCACAAGCTGTTGTTCTCTCCCAGGCACAGGCGCAAAACAGCCAGTACACGCTGGCGCGTACTTTCGCCACTCAAAAAGTGTCACTGGAAGAGAGTGTACTTAGCCAGGTCACCACCGCTATCCAGAATGCTCAGGAAAAAATTGTCTACGCCAGCAATGGCACCTTGAGTGACGATGACCGGGCCTCGCTGGCTACGGATATTCAGGGGCTTCGTGACCAGTTGCTGAATCTGGCGAACACCACTGATGGTAACGGGCGCTACATTTTTGCCGGTTATAAAACAGAAACTGCGCCGTTTAGTGAGGCAGACGGCGAATATGTTGGCGGAGCAGAAAGTATTAAACAACAGGTCGATGCTTCGCGTTCGATGGTGATAGGGCACACGGGTGACAAAATTTTCGACAGTATTACCAGCAACGCGGTAGCGGAACCAGACGGTAGCGCTTCTGAAACCAATCTTTTTGCCATGCTGGATAGCGCCATCGCAGCCCTGAAAACGCCGGTCGCGGATAGCGAAGCGGATAAAGAAACCGCCGCTGCGGCACTGGATAAAACCAACCGCGGACTGAAAAACTCGCTGAACAATGTGCTGACTGTTCGCGCGGAATTAGGCACGCAGCTGAACGAACTGGAGTCGCTGGATTCATTAGGTAGCGATCGCGCTTTAGGGCAAACGCAGCAGATGAGCGATCTGGTTGATGTGGACTGGAATGCAACTATTTCATCTTACATCATGCAGCAAACGGCATTGCAGGCATCGTATAAAGCATTTACCGATATGCAGGGATTGTCGCTCTTCCAGCTCAACAAATAATTTCGCTTTAAAACATATCATGAAACTGGGTATGTTTTGTCTGCCCGCTCTGGGATCGCCGGGGCGGGCATTTTTTTGCCTATTTTGTATTGTTGGTTAGCAAGGATGCCATTCGATGAATTTTAATATGTTGATTCAAAGATGAAATAAAAAAGCCCTGGCAGTTACCAGGGCTTGATTGCTTTAGCTAATTATTACTCAACAGGTTGCGGACGCGCAGGAGCGGCAGAGGCATGATGCGTTGCCGTATGACCACCTGCGGCACCTTTGCCTTCGAAAGCAAAAGTAGGGCGCTGCCAGTCACTGTGACGCGGTGCCTCCGGAACATATTCCGGTGCCGGAGCGCGTGTCATTGGCGCGGTAGCGTGGTTATGCTCAACGGTGACCTCAGGTTTAACCGCGGCTACCGTTTCAACTTCTGCTGCGACTTCAGCGACGACTGGCGCGGCAGGTTGAGCAACAACTTCAGGTTCAGCAACCACAACCTCAGCAGTTTCGGCAACTTCTTCAATATCAGCCGTCTCTTCCTGCGGTTCAACCACCGGTTCTGCGTGTTCTGCAACTTCCTGGGCTACGGCAACATCAGACTCGGTAATCACCTGCGGCTGTTCAGTTACCGCGGCGGCAATCACTTCAGGATGCGTAGTTTCAACCACTTCAGGTTGCGGTTCGGCAACCTGAACGGGGGCTTCTACAACTTCAGCCACTTCTTCAACAACCGGTGCGCTAACAACAGGTTCGACAGCGGCGGCGACAGGGACCTCAGTCACCATCGGCTGCACTTGTACTTCTTCCTGTTCGCGCTGCTCTTCGACCTGTACATCTTGCGGACGTACAATTGGATAGCGGATCCAGACTTTGCCAGAGGCCAGTTCCGGAGATGCGCACGCTACGGTCAAAGGCATTGGCGATTGGGTTGGATAACGCTCGTCACGATAGCGACGACGACGCTGACCACTCACGCGCAGGTGACGAGGCGAGCGGCGAGAACGACGCGGCATGCCACCGTTGTCACGGTTATCGGCATTGTTCTCTTCTTGCTGTTCTGGTGCAGCTTGCGCTACGACTGGCAGCGGGACTTTCACCAGTTCTGTGCGTGGAGCTGGCGCTTCCTGAACAATTGGTTCGGCAGCGACAGTTTCTTCAACCACCGGTGCGACTACCGCCTCTTCGGCTACGCTTTGCTCGTAACGCACTTTCTGATTGAGCTGACGCTGTTTACGACGCGGCTGAACCGGACGTACACGTTCTTCCTGTTCAGTTTCCTGAACAGATTGCTCTTCAACATTCAGCGCCTTCGCTTCTTGTTGCGCCTGACGTTTATCATCGTTACGGCGGCGGCTACGTTCACGACGCGGCGCTTGCTGCTCGTCGGTGGTACGTGCTTTTTCCGTTACCTCAGCCTGCTGACGGCTCTCACGCGTCTCGGCAGTCTGCTGCTGTGCCTGGCGACGATTACGACGGTTTTCTTCGCGATTATCGCTGCCTTCAGTACGTTCACTACGGGTGTCGCGGCGCTCATTACGGTCACGGCGGTTGTTCTGACGAGGCTTGCGACGATCCTGTTGACGTTCCGGTTTCGCTTCTGCTTTCGGTGCTGGTTGCTCGGCCGGTTTGGTTTCTTCACCACCGATGAACAGCGCTTTCAGTGCGCCGAAGAAGCGGCTCAACAACCCTGGTTGTGCAGGAGATGCTGGTGTTGCCGTTGCAGCTTTAGGTGCTGGGGCTACAACAGGCGCGGCAGGTTCAGCTGGGGTTGGAGCTGGCGGCACATCCGGCATGGCAAAGGTTGCCAGCGCAGGTTGTTCAGGACGCTTACGTTCAGCGAACTCTTCTTCAGACGGCAGCGCCATCGCTTCTTCATGCAGCTTCGGCAGCATGTAGCTTAAGGTTGGAGTTTCTTCCCCTTTACGCACGCGCAGCACATGGTAGTGCGGGGTTTCCATCTGATCGTTTGGCACAATCACACAGCGCACGCCGTCCTGACGAGTTTCAATCGCATTCACTGCAGAACGTTTTTCATTCAGCAGGTAAGACGCGATTGGCACAGGAACAATGGCGTGAACTTCCTGAGTGTTCTCTTTCAGCGCTTCTTCTTCGATCAGACGCAGAATAGAGAGCGACAACGATTCGTTGTCACGCACGGTACCGGTACCGGAGCAGCGCGGGCAGACGTGATGGCTGGATTCACCCAGTGATGGGCTCAGACGCTGACGGGACATTTCCAGCAGGCCAAAGCGAGAAATATGGCTGATTTGAATACGCGCCCGGTCCTGACGCACCGCTTCACGCAGACGGTTTTCTACCGCACGCTGGTGGCGTACTGGCGTCATGTCGATGAAGTCGATAACAATCAGGCCGCCGAGGTCACGCAGGCGCAGCTGACGAGCAATCTCATCGGCAGCTTCGAGGTTGGTGTTAAACGCGGTTTCTTCGATATCGCCGCCGCGGGTCGCGCGTGCGGAGTTGATGTCGATGGCGGTTAACGCTTCGGTGCTGTCGATAACAATGGAACCACCGGATGGCAGACGAACTTCACGCTGGAAGGCGGACTCAATCTGTGACTCGATCTGGTAGTGGCTGAACAGCGGGATCTCGCCGGTGTACAGTTTGATTTTGCTGCTGAAATCCGGGCGACCTAATGCAGCGATATGCTGGCGTGCCAGTTCGAGCACTTTCGGGTTATCGATAAGGATTTCGCCGATGTCCTGACGTAAGTAATCGCGGAATGCGCGAACGATTACGTTGCTCTCCTGATGAATCAGGAACGGAGCTGGGCGGCTTTCAGCGGCTTTTTTGATGGCTTCCCAGTGTTTCAGACGGAAGCTTAAATCCCATTGCAGCGCCTCAGCAGATTTGCCGACGCCAGCGGTGCGCACGATAAGCCCCATGCCTTCCGGCAGTTCAAGGCTCGCCAGTGCTTCTTTTAATTCGGTACGGTCGTCGCCTTCGATACGACGAGAAATGCCACCCGCGCGCGGGTTGTTCGGCATCAGAACCAGATAGCTACCCGCCAGACTGATAAAGGTGGTTAATGCCGCGCCTTTGTTGCCGCGCTCTTCTTTATCGATCTGAACAATGACTTCCTGACCTTCACGCAACACATCTTTAATGTTGGGACGACCATGAGCACTGTAGTTAGCAGGGAAATATTCGCGGGCAATTTCTTTTAGTGGGAGGAAACCGTGACGTTCAGCGCCGTAATCAACAAAAGCAGCTTCCAGACTCGGTTCAATGCGGGTGATTTTACCTTTGTAGATGTTTGCCTTTTTCTGCTCGTGCCCTGGACTTTCGATATCCAGGTCATACAGACGCTGCCCATCTACAAGGGCAACGCGCAACTCTTCCTGCTGAGTTGCGTTGATTAACATTCTTTTCATCGTAACTTACTCATTATTCTTACATTGACGACTAAGCTGCGGGCAAAGTAACGCCTTTCCGGGTGTGAACCGATGGCCTCGTGTCTAGTCGCGTCGCCAACCTCACGGTTATCGTCAGCTCAAAGAGGCGCAGAGTGTCGGTTGCCCGTTTTTCATGCGGAAAAACAGCGCAATTATCAAAGAAACAGACTGGGTATTACTCTCCAGAAATATTTCCATCTACCGGTAAGGACTGCAACCCGCAGCCCGCTAACTGCCTGAAAGATCAATACGTCTTACGCCATTGCTGCGTGGATGATCGGTCGGGCAAAATGGGTTATTCCGTAAAATTTCTTGTTTTAACAAGGATGGACACGGAAACGGCCTCATTATTCCACTGCAAGCCTTGTTATAGCAAGATGACTTTTACCATTTATCACCCGCTTACTCACAGTTTTTTCACTTCTTGCTGGTGATTGGTTTAATAACCATCAATAAAGTGATCACGTAGTGAAGTAATAAGGTGCAAAACTAAATATAAGCATAGAAAAATGAGTGGCGCGAATCCTGTTGGCTAATTAGAATCGCCCACCATGAAAACAGAGACTCCATCCGTAAAAATTGTTGCTATCACCGCTGACGAAGCGGGGCAACGTATCGATAACTTTTTGCGTACCCAATTGAAAGGCGTACCAAAAAGTATGATTTACCGTATTTTGCGTAAAGGCGAAGTGCGGGTGAACAAAAAACGTATTAAGCCTGAATATAAACTCGAAGCGGGTGATGAGGTGCGTATCCCACCGGTTCGCGTTGCTGAGCGGGAAGAAGAGGCGGTTTCGCCACATCTGCAAAAGGTGGCAGCGCTGGCGGACGTCATCTTATATGAAGATGACCATATCCTGGTGCTGAATAAACCTTCCGGTACGGCGGTACATGGCGGCAGTGGTTTAAGCTTCGGCGTTATTGAAGGTTTGCGGGCGTTGCGCCCGGAAGCGCGGTTCCTTGAACTGGTTCATCGTCTTGACCGGGACACCTCAGGTGTGTTGCTGGTAGCGAAAAAACGCTCGGCGTTGCGTTCTCTGCATGAGCAATTACGTGAAAAAGGGATGCAAAAAGATTACCTGGCGCTGGTGCGCGGTCAGTGGCAGTCGCATGTGAAGAGCGTTCAAGCGCCGTTGCTGAAAAATATTCTGCAAAGCGGCGAACGTATCGTGCGTGTGAGTCAGGAAGGCAAACCGTCGGAAACACGCTTTAAAGTGGAAGAACGCTATGCTTTTGCCACCCTGGTGCGTTGTAGCCCGGTAACAGGGCGTACTCATCAGATCCGTGTGCATACACAGTATGCGGGTCATCCGATTGCCTTTGACGATCGCTACGGTGACCGTGAATTTGACAGACAGCTCACTGAAGCAGGCACAGGATTAAATCGTCTGTTCCTGCACGCCGCAGCGTTGAAGTTTACCCATCCGGGGACCGGTGAGGTGATGCGTATCGAAGCTCCGATGGATGAAGGTTTGAAGCGTTGTTTGCAAAAGCTGCGTAACGCGCGCTAATACAAGCATATAAACCTGATAATGGGCGGTTGGCCTGATAAGGCGTTTACGCCGCATCAGGCCGCCAGCACCGATTGCCGGATGCGACGTAACCGCATCCGGCGCAAACAACTATCCCATCAGCGGGTTTTTCCCTTCACGACGTAACATCTGACACAGCGCGATTAGCGGTAAACCAACCAGCGTGTTAGGATCACGCCCCTCTAAACGCTCAAACAGCGTAATGCCAAATCCTTCACTCTTAAAGCTACCCGCGCAGTGCAGGGGATGCTCTTTACGCACGTAATTATCAATCTCCGCCTCGCTCAGGTGACGGAAATGGACGTCAAAAGGCTCCACTTCTGTTTGCAGATGCCCATTCGCCGAATTAAACAACGCCAGCCCAGTATAGAAGGTGACGATATTGCCGCTGGCTTTGCGTAATTGCAGACGGGCATTTTCTTCTGTTAACGGTTTACCGGTGATTTCGCCATCAAGAACACATACCTGGTCTGAACCAATAATTAAATGATCCGGATAACGTGACGCCAGAGATTGCGCTTTTTCTTGTGCCAGTCGAAGCACCAACTGTCGCGGTGATTCGTCGCTGCGTGGGGTTTCGTCGACCTCGGGTGCTGCACATTCAAAAGAGATTTGCAGTTTTTCCAGAAGAGCGCGACGCCAGGGCGAGGTGGAGGCTAAAATAAGTTTAGGCATATTTTTTTCCATCAGATATAGCGTATTGATGATAGCCATTTTAAACTATGCGCTTCGTTTTGCAGGTTGATGTTCGTTATCAGCACTGAACGAAAATAAAGCAGTAACCCGCAATGTGTGCGAATTATTGGCAAAAGGCAACCACAGGCTGCCTTTTTCTTTGACTCTATGACGTTACAAAGTTAATATGCGCGCCCTATGCAAAAGGTAAAATTACCCCTGACTCTCGATCCGGTTCGTACGGCTCAAAAACGCCTTGATTACCAGGGTATCTATACCCCTGATCAGGTTGAGCGCGTCGCCGAATCCGTAGTCAGTGTGGACAGTGATGTGGAATGCTCCATGTCGTTCGCTATCGATAACCAACGTCTCGCAGTGTTAAACGGCGATGCGAAGGTGACGGTAACGCTCGAGTGTCAGCGTTGCGGGAAGCCGTTTACTCATCAGGTCTACACAACGTATTGTTTTAGTCCTGTGCGTTCAGACGAACAGGCTGAAGCACTGCCGGAAGCGTATGAACCGATTGAGGTTAACGAATTCGGTGAAATCGATCTGCTTGCAATGGTTGAAGATGAAATCATCCTCGCCTTGCCGGTAGTTCCGGTGCATGATTCTGAACACTGTGAAGTGTCCGAAGCGGACATGGTCTTTGGTGAACTGCCTGAAGAAGCGCAAAAGCCAAACCCATTTGCCGTATTAGCCAGCTTAAAGCGTAAGTAATTGGTGCTCCCCGTTGGATCGGGGATAAACCGTAATTGAGGAGTAAGGTCCATGGCCGTACAACAGAATAAACCAACCCGTTCCAAACGTGGCATGCGTCGTTCCCATGACGCGCTGACCGCAGTCACCAGCCTGTCTGTAGACAAAACTTCTGGTGAAAAACACCTGCGTCACCACATCACTGCCGACGGTTACTACCGCGGCCGCAAGGTCATCGCTAAGTAATCACGCGTCTGCGTGATGAAGCTTAGTGAGGATTTTCCCCAGGCAACTGGGGAAAGACCAAACCGGGCGGCGACGATACCTTGACACGTCTAACCCTGGCGTTAGATGTCATGGGAGGGGATTTTGGCCCTTCCGTGACAGTGCCTGCAGCATTGCAGGCACTGAATTCTAATTCGCAACTCACTCTTCTTTTAGTCGGCAATCCCGACGCCATCACGCCATTACTTGCTAAAGCTGACTTTGAACAACGTTCGCGTCTGCAGATTATTCCTGCGCAGTCAGTTATCGCCAGTGATGCCCGGCCTTCGCAAGCTATCCGCGCCAGTCGTGGGAGTTCAATGCGCGTGGCCCTGGAGCTGGTGAAAGAAGGTCGAGCGCAAGCCTGTGTCAGTGCCGGTAATACCGGGGCGCTGATGGGGCTGGCAAAATTATTACTCAAGCCCCTGGAGGGGATTGAGCGTCCGGCGCTGGTGACGGTATTACCGCATCAGCAAAAGGGCAAAACGGTGGTCCTCGATTTAGGGGCCAACGTCGATTGTGACAGCACAATGTTGGTGCAATTTGCCATTATGGGCTCAGTTCTGGCTGAAGAGGTGGTGGAAATTCCCAATCCTCGCGTGGCGTTGCTCAATATTGGTGAAGAAGAAGTAAAGGGTCTCGACAGTATTCGGGATGCCTCAGCGGTGCTTAAAACAATCCCTTCTATCAATTATATCGGCTATCTTGAAGCCAATGAGTTGTTAACTGGCAAGACAGATGTGCTGGTTTGTGACGGCTTTACAGGAAATGTCACATTAAAGACGATGGAAGGTGTTGTCAGGATGTTCCTTTCTCTGCTGAAATCTCAGGGTGAAGGGAAAAAACGGTCGTGGTGGCTACTGTTATTAAAGCGTTGGCTACAAAAGAGCCTGACGAGGCGATTCAGTCACCTCAACCCCGACCAGTATAACGGCGCCTGTCTGTTAGGATTGCGCGGCACGGTGATAAAAAGTCATGGTGCAGCCAATCAGCGAGCTTTTGCGGTCGCGATTGAACAGGCAGTGCAGGCGGTGCAGCGACAAGTTCCTCAGCGAATTGCCGCTCGCCTGGAATCTGTATACCCAGCTGGTTTTGAGCTGCTGGACGGTGGCAAAAGCGGAACTCTGCGGTAGCAGGACGCTGCCAGCGAACTCGCAGTTTGCAAGTGACGGTATATAACCGAAAAGTGACTGAGCGTACATGTATACGAAGATTATTGGTACTGGCAGCTATCTGCCCGAACAAGTGCGGACAAACGCCGATTTGGAAAAAATGGTGGACACCTCTGACGAGTGGATTGTCACTCGTACCGGTATCCGCGAACGCCACATTGCCGGGCCAAACGAAACCGTTTCAACCATGGGCTTTGAAGCGGCGACACGCGCAATTGAGATGGCGGGCATTGAGAAAGACCAGATTGGCCTGATCGTTGTGGCAACGACTTCTGCTACGCACGCTTTCCCGAGCGCAGCTTGTCAGATTCAAAGCATGCTGGGCATTAAAGGTTGCCCGGCATTTGACGTTGCAGCAGCCTGCGCAGGTTTCACCTATGCATTAAGCGTAGCCGATCAATACGTGAAATCTGGGGCGGTGAAGTATGCTCTGGTCGTCGGTTCCGATGTACTGGCGCGCACCTGCGATCCAACCGATCGTGGGACTATTATTATTTTTGGCGATGGCGCGGGCGCTGCGGTGCTGGCTGCCTCTGAAGAGCCGGGAATCATCTCCACCCATCTGCATGCCGACGGTAGCTATGGTGAGTTGCTGACGCTGCCTAATGCTGACCGTGTGAATCCAGAGAATTCAATTCATCTGACGATGGCGGGCAACGAAGTCTTCAAGGTTGCGGTAACGGAACTGGCGCACATCGTTGATGAGACGCTGGCGGCGAATAATCTTGACCGTTCTCAACTGGACTGGCTGGTTCCGCATCAGGCTAACCTGCGTATTATCAGTGCAACGGCGAAAAAACTCGGCATGTCGATGGACAATGTCGTGGTGACGCTGGATCGCCACGGTAATACCTCTGCGGCCTCTGTCCCGTGCGCGCTGGATGAAGCTGTACGCGACGGGCGCATTAAGCCGGGGCAGTTGGTTCTGCTTGAAGCCTTTGGCGGTGGATTCACCTGGGGCTCCGCGCTGGTTCGTTTCTAGGATAAGGATTAAAACATGACGCAATTTGCATTTGTGTTCCCTGGACAGGGTTCTCAAACCGTTGGAATGCTGGCTGATATGGCGGCGAGCTATCCAATTGTCGAAGAAACGTTTGCTGAAGCTTCTGCGGCGCTGGGCTACGACCTGTGGGCGCTGACCCAGCAGGGGCCAGCTGAAGAACTGAATAAAACCTGGCAAACCCAGCCAGCGCTGTTGACTGCATCTGTTGCGCTGTACCGCGTATGGCAGCAGCAGGGCGGTAAAGCACCGGCAATGATGGCCGGTCACAGCCTGGGGGAATACTCCGCGCTGGTTTGCGCTGGTGTGATTGATTTCGCTGATGCGGTGCGTCTGGTTGAGATGCGCGGCAAGTTCATGCAAGAAGCCGTACCTGAAGGCACGGGCGCTATGGCGGCAATCATCGGTCTGGATGATGCGTCTATTGCAAAAGCGTGTGAAGAAGCCGCAGAAGGTCAGGTCGTTTCTCCGGTAAACTTTAACTCTCCGGGACAGGTGGTTATTGCCGGTCATAAAGAAGCGGTTGAGCGTGCTGGTGCTGCCTGTAAAGCTGCGGGCGCAAAACGCGCTCTGCCGTTACCAGTGAGCGTACCGTCTCACTGTGCGCTGATGAAACCAGCAGCCGACAAACTGGCAGTAGAATTAGCGAAAATCACCTTTAACGCACCAACAGTTCCTGTTGTGAATAACGTTGATGTGAAATGCGAAACCAATGGTGATGCCATCCGTGACGCACTGGTACGTCAGTTGTATAACCCGGTTCAGTGGACGAAGTCTGTTGAATACATGGCAGCGCAAGGCGTAGAACATCTCTATGAAGTCGGCCCGGGCAAAGTGCTTACTGGCCTGACGAAACGCATTGTCGACACCCTGACCGCCTCGGCGCTGAACGAACCTTCAGCGATGGCAGCGGCGCTCGAGCTTTAAAAGAGGAAAATCATGAATTTTGAAGGAAAAATCGCACTGGTAACCGGTGCAAGCCGCGGAATTGGCCGCGCAATTGCTGAAACGCTCGCAGCCCGTGGCGCGAAAGTTATTGGCACTGCGACCAGTGAAAATGGCGCTCAGGCGATCAGTGATTATTTAGGTGCCAACGGCAAAGGTCTGATGTTGAATGTGACCGACCCGGCATCTATCGAATCTGTTCTGGAAAAAATTCGCGCAGAATTTGGTGAAGTGGATATCCTGGTCAATAATGCCGGTATCACTCGTGATAACCTGTTAATGCGAATGAAAGATGAAGAGTGGAACGATATCATCGAAACCAACCTTTCATCTGTTTTCCGTCTGTCAAAAGCGGTAATGCGCGCTATGATGAAAAAGCGTCATGGTCGTATTATCACTATCGGTTCTGTGGTTGGTACCATGGGAAATGGCGGTCAGGCCAACTACGCTGCGGCGAAAGCGGGCTTGATCGGCTTCAGTAAATCACTGGCGCGCGAAGTTGCGTCACGCGGTATTACTGTAAACGTTGTTGCTCCGGGCTTTATTGAAACGGACATGACACGTGCGCTGAGCGATGACCAGCGTGCGGGTATCCTGGCGCAGGTTCCTGCGGGTCGCCTCGGCGGCGCACAGGAAATCGCCAACGCGGTTGCATTCCTGGCATCCGACGAAGCAGCTTACATCACGGGTGAAACTTTGCATGTGAACGGCGGGATGTACATGGTCTGACCGCGATTTGCACAAAATGCTCATGTTGCGCGCAGTCTGCGTGGTTATGAGTAATAATTAGTGCAAAATGATTTGCGTTATTGGGGGGTAAGGCCTCAAAATAACGTAAAATCGTGGTAAGACCTGCCGGGATTTAGTTGCAAATTTTTCAACATTTTATACACTACGAAAACCATCGCGAAAGCGAGTTTTGATAGGAAATTTAAGAGTATGAGCACTATCGAAGAACGCGTTAAGAAAATTATCGGCGAACAGCTGGGCGTTAAGCAGGAAGAAGTTACCAACAATGCTTCTTTCGTTGAAGACCTGGGCGCGGATTCTCTTGACACCGTTGAGCTGGTAATGGCTCTGGAAGAAGAGTTTGATACTGAGATTCCGGACGAAGAAGCTGAGAAAATCACCACCGTTCAGGCTGCCATTGATTACATCAACGGCCACCAGGCGTAAGTGAACATCTCCAGGCGGTCGTTCGACCGCCTGAGTTTTATCTTTTTGTCCCACTAGAATCATTTTTTCCCTCCCTGGAGGACAAACGTGTCTAAGCGTCGTGTAGTTGTGACCGGACTGGGCATGTTGTCTCCTGTCGGCAATACCGTAGAGTCTACCTGGAAAGCTCTGCTTGCCGGTCAGAGTGGCATCAGCCTAATCGACCATTTCGATACTAGCGCCTATGCAACGAAATTTGCTGGCTTAGTAAAGGATTTTAACTGTGAGGACATTATCTCGCGCAAAGAACAGCGCAAGATGGATGCCTTCATTCAATATGGAATTGTCGCTGGCGTTCAGGCCATGCAGGATTCTGGCCTTGAAATAACGGAAGAGAACGCAACCCGCATTGGTGCCGCAATTGGCTCCGGGATTGGCGGCCTCGGACTGATCGAAGAAAACCACACATCTCTGATGAACGGTGGTCCACGTAAGATCAGCCCATTCTTCGTTCCGTCAACGATTGTGAACATGGTGGCAGGTCATCTGACTATCATGTATGGCCTGCGTGGCCCAAGCATCTCTATCGCGACCGCCTGTACTTCCGGCGTGCACAACATTGGCCATGCTGCGCGTATTATCGCGTATGGCGATGCTGACGTGATGGTTGCAGGTGGCGCAGAGAAAGCCAGTACGCCGCTGGGCGTTGGTGGTTTTGGCGCGGCACGTGCATTATCTACCCGCAATGATAACCCGCAAGCGGCGAGCCGCCCGTGGGATAAAGAGCGTGATGGTTTCGTACTGGGCGATGGTGCCGGTATGCTGGTACTTGAAGAGTACGAACACGCGAAAAAACGCGGTGCGAAAATTTACGCTGAACTCGTCGGCTTTGGTATGAGCAGCGATGCTTATCATATGACGTCACCGCCAGAAAATGGCGCAGGCGCAGCTCTGGCAATGGCAAATGCTTTGCGTGATGCAGGCATTGAAGCGAGTCAGATTGGCTACGTTAACGCACACGGTACTTCTACTCCGGCTGGCGATAAAGCTGAAGCGCAGGCGGTGAAAACCATCTTCGGTGAAGCTGCAAGCCGTGTGTTGGTAAGCTCCACGAAATCTATGACCGGTCACCTGTTAGGTGCGGCGGGTGCAGTAGAATCTATCTACTCCATCCTGGCGCTGCGCGATCAGGCTGTTCCGCCAACCATCAACCTGGATAACCCGGATGAAGGTTGCGATCTGGATTTCGTACCGCACGAAGCGCGTCAGGTTAGCGGAATGGAATACACTCTGTGTAACTCCTTCGGCTTCGGTGGCACTAATGGTTCTTTGATCTTTAAAAAGATCTAAATTGTCATTTTCCACCCTTATAAAAGGTCCGCTTGCGGGCCTTTTTTCTTAGCTTTTATTCCGACTTGTTCCGTAGTGAACATGCTGCCACACTAACAATTCTCTGATAAGGAGCCGGTATGTTCTTAATTAACGGTCATAAGCAGGAATCGCTGGCAGTAAGCGATCGGGCAACGCAGTTTGGTGATGGTTGTTTTACCACCGCCAGAGTTATCGACGGTAAAGTCAGTTTGTTATCGGCGCATATCCAGCGACTACAGGATGCTTGTCAGCGGTTGATGATTTCCTGTGACTTCTGGCCTCAGCTTGAACTAGAGATGAAAACGCTGGCAGCAGAACAGCAAAATGGTGTGCTGAAAGTGGTGATCAGTCGCGGTAGTGGCGGGCGAGGGTACAGCACATTGAACAGCGGACCGGCAACGCGGATTCTCTCCGTTACGGTTTATCCCGCACATTACGACCGTTTGCGTAACGAAGGGATGACGTTGGCGCTAAGCCCGGTGCGGCTGGGGCGCAATCCTCATCTTGCAGGTATTAAACATCTTAATCGGCTTGAGCAAGTATTGATCCGCTCTCATCTTGAGCAGACAAACGCTGATGAGGCGCTGGTCCTTGACAGCGAAGGGTGGGTTACGGAATGCTGTGCGGCTAATTTGTTCTGGCGGAAGGGCAACGTAGTTTATACGCCGCGACTGGATCAGGCAGGTGTTAACGGCATTATGCGACAATTCTGTATCCGTTTACTGGCACAATCCTCTTATCAGCTTGTCGAAGTGCAAGCCTCGCTGGAGGAGGCGTTACAGGCAGATGAGGTGGTTATTTGTAATGCGTTAATGCCAGTGATGCCCGTACGTGCCTGTGGCGATGTCTCCTTTTCGTCAGCAACGTTATATGAATATTTAGCCCCACTTTGTGAGCGCCCGAATTAGTCATGAAAAAAGTGTTATTGATTATCTTGTTATTACTGGTGGTACTGGGTATCGCCGCTGGTGTGGGCGTCTGGAAGGTTCGCCATCTTGCCGACAGCAAATTGCTTATCAAAGAAGAGACGATATTTACCCTAAAGCCAGGGACCGGACGTCTGGCGCTCGGTGAACAGCTTTATGCCGATAAGATCATCAATCGCCCACGGGTTTTCCAATGGCTGCTGCGTATCGAACCGGATCTTTCTCACTTTAAAGCCGGGACTTACCGCTTTACACCGCAGATGACCGTACGTGAGATGCTGAAATTGCTGGAAAGCGGTAAAGAAGCACAGTTCCCTCTGCGACTGGTAGAAGGGATGCGTTTGAGCGATTACCTCAAGCAATTGCGTGAGGCCCCGTATATCAAGCATACGCTGAGCGACGATAAGTACGCCACCGTAGCGCAGGCACTTGAACTGGAAAACCCAGAGTGGATTGAAGGTTGGTTCTGGCCAGACACCTGGATGTATACCGCCAATACCACCGATGTCGCGTTACTCAAGCGAGCGCACAAGAAAATGGTGAAAGCGGTCGATAGCGCCTGGGAAGGGCGTGCGGACGGTCTGCCCTATAAAGATAAAAACCAGCTGGTGACGATGGCATCAATTATCGAAAAAGAAACCGCCGTTGCCAGTGAACGCGATCAGGTTGCCTCGGTATTTATCAACCGGTTACGCATTGGTATGCGCCTGCAGACCGACCCGACCGTGATTTACGGGATGGGAGAGCGTTATAATGGCAAACTTTCTCGTGCAGACCTGGAAACGCCGACAGCGTATAACACCTATACCATTACCGGTTTGCCGCCAGGTGCAATAGCTACGCCGGGGGCGGATTCGCTGAAGGCTGCTGCGCATCCGGCAAAAACGCCGTATCTCTATTTTGTGGCCGATGGTAAAGGTGGTCACACGTTTAATACCAATCTTGCCAGTCATAACAAGTCTGTGCAGGATTATCTGAAAGTGCTTAAGGAAAAAAATGCGCAGTAAGTATATCGTCATTGAGGGGCTGGAAGGCGCAGGCAAAACTACCGCGCGTAACGTGGTGGTTGAGACGCTCGAGCAACTGGGTATCCGCGACATGGTTTTCACTCGGGAACCTGGCGGTACGCAACTTGCCGAAAAGTTAAGAAGCCTGGTGCTGGATATCAAATCGGTAGGCGATGAAGTCATTACCGATAAAGCCGAAGTTCTGATGTTTTATGCCGCGCGCGTTCAACTGGTAGAAACGGTCATCAAACCTGCGCTGGCTAACGGCACCTGGGTGATTGGCGATCGCCACGATCTCTCCACTCAGGCGTATCAGGGCGGCGGACGTGGTATTGACCAACATATGCTGGCAACACTGCGTGATGCTGTTCTCGGGGATTTTCGCCCCGACTTAACGCTCTATCTCGATGTTACCCCGGAGGTTGGCTTAAAACGCGCGCGTGCGCGCGGCGAGCTGGATCGTATTGAGCAAGAATCTTTCGATTTCTTTAATCGCACCCGCGCCCGCTATCTGGAACTGGCAGCACAAGATAAAAGCATTCATACCATTGATGCCACCCAGCCGCTGGAGGCCGTGATGGATGCAATCCGCACTACCGTGACCAACTGGGTGAAGGAGTTGGACGCATGAGATGGTATCCATGGTTACGACCTGATTTCGAAAAACTGGTAGCCAGCTATCAGGCCGGAAGAGGTCACCATGCGCTACTCATTCAGGCGTTACCGGGCATGGGCGATGATGCTTTAATCTACGCCCTGAGCCGTTATTTACTCTGCCAACAACCGCAGGGCCACAAAAGTTGCGGTCACTGTCGTGGATGTCAGTTGATGCAGGCTGGCACACATCCCGATTACTACACCCTGGCTCCCGAAAAAGGGAAAAATGCGCTGGGCATTGATGCGGTACGTGAGGTCACCGAAAAGCTGAATGAGCACGCACGCTTAGGTGGTGCGAAAGTTGTCTGGGTAACCGATGCTGCCTTACTAACCGACGCCGCGGCTAACGCATTGCTGAAAACGCTTGAAGAGCCACCAGCAGAAACGTGGTTTTTCCTTGCTACCCGCGAGCCAGAACGTTTACTGGCAACATTACGTAGTCGTTGTCGGTTACATTACCTTGCGCCGCCGCCGGAACAGTACGCCGTGACCTGGCTTTCACGCGAAGTGACAATGTCACAGGATGCACTACTTGCCGCATTGCGCTTAAGCGCCGGTTCGCCTGGGGCGGCACTGGCGTTGTTTCAGGGAGATAACTGGCAGGCTCGTGAAACATTGTGTCAGGCGCTGGCATATAGCGTGCAATCGGGCGACTGGTATTCGCTGCTAGCGGCCCTTAATCATGAACAAGCTCCGGCGCGTTTACACTGGCTGGCAACGTTGCTGATGGATGCGCTAAAACGCCATCATGGCGCTGCGCAGGTGACCAATGTTGATGTGCCGGGCCTGGTCGTCGAACTGGCAAACCATCTTTCTCCCTCGCGCCTGCAGGCTATACTGGGGGATGTTTGCCACATTCGTGAACAGTTAATGTCTGTCACAGGCATCAACCGCGAGCTTCTCATCACCGATCTTTTACTGCGTATTGAGCATTACCTGCAACCGGGCGTTGTGCTACCGGTTCCTCATCTTTAAGAGAGACATCATGTTTTTAGTCGACTCACACTGCCATCTCGATGGTCTGGATTATGAATCTTTGCATAAGGACGTGGATGACGTTCTGGCGAAAGCCGCCGCACGCGATGTGAAATTTTGTCTGGCAGTCGCCACAACATTACCGGGTTATTTACACATGCGGGATCTGGTAGGCGAACGTGACAACGTCGTATTTTCTTGTGGCGTGCATCCACTCAACCAGAATGATCCCTACGATGTAGAAGATTTACGTCGTCTGGCGGCAGAAGAGGGCGTTGTAGCGCTGGGTGAAACCGGGCTGGATTATTATTACACGCCGGAAACTAAAGTACGTCAGCAAGAGTCCTTCATTCATCATATCCAGATTGGTCGTGAACTGAACAAGCCGGTTATCGTCCACACCCGTGACGCCCGCGCCGATACGCTGGCAATTCTGCACGAAGAAAAAGTGACGGATTGCGGTGGCGTACTACACTGTTTTACAGAGGACAGAGAAACGGCGGGTAAATTACTGGATCTCGGATTTTACATCTCCTTTTCCGGCATTGTGACCTTCCGTAATGCGGAGCAACTGCGCGATGCCGCGCGTTATGTCCCCCTCGATCGGTTACTGGTAGAAACTGACTCACCTTACCTTGCACCGGTTCCGCATCGAGGAAAAGAGAATCAACCTGCGATGGTTCGTGACGTTGCAGAATACATGGCTGTGTTGAAAGGTGTTGCCGTTGAAGAACTGGCGCAGGTAACCACCGATAACTTCGCCCGTCTGTTTCACATCGACGCTTCCCGCCTTCAATCCATCCGTTGAATGAGTTTTTTTAAAGCTCGTAATTAATGGCTAAAACGAGTAAAGTTCACCGCCGAAAATTGGGCGGTGAATAACCACGTTTGAAATATTGTGACATATGTTTTGTCAAAATGTGCAACTTCTCCAATGATCTGAAGTTGAAACGTGATAGCCGTCAAACAAATCGGCACTGAATTATTTTACTCTGTGTAATAAATAAAGGGCGCTTAGATGCCCTGTACACGGCGAGGCTCTCCCCCCTTGCCACGCGTGAGAACGTAAAAAAGCACCCATACTCAGGAGCACTCTCAATTATGTTTAAGAATGCATTTGCTAACCTGCAAAAGGTCGGTAAATCGCTGATGCTGCCGGTATCCGTACTGCCTATCGCAGGTATTCTGCTGGGCGTCGGTTCCGCGAATTTCAGCTGGCTGCCCGCCGTTGTATCGCATGTTATGGCAGAAGCAGGCGGTTCCGTCTTTGCAAACATGCCACTGATTTTTGCGATCGGTGTCGCCCTCGGCTTTACCAATAACGATGGCGTATCCGCGCTGGCCGCAGTTGTTGCCTATGGCATCATGGTTAAAACCATGGCCGTGGTTGCGCCACTGGTACTGCATTTACCTGCTGAAGAAATCGCCTCTAAACACCTGGCGGATACTGGCGTACTCGGAGGGATTATCTCCGGTGCGATTGCAGCGTATATGTTTAACCGTTTCTACCGTATTAAGCTGCCTGAGTATCTTGGCTTCTTTGCCGGTAAACGCTTTGTGCCGATCATTTCTGGCCTGGCTGCCATCTTTACTGGCGTTGTGCTGTCCTTCATTTGGCCGCCGATTGGTTCTGCAATCCAGACCTTCTCTCAGTGGGCTGCTTACCAGAACCCGGTAGTTGCGTTTGGCATTTACGGTTTCATCGAACGTTGCCTGGTACCGTTTGGTCTGCACCACATCTGGAACGTACCTTTCCAGATGCAAATTGGTGAATACACCAACGCAGCAGGTCAGGTTTTCCACGGCGACATTCCGCGTTATATGGCGGGTGACCCGACTGCGGGTAAACTGTCTGGTGGCTTCCTGTTCAAAATGTACGGTCTGCCAGCTGCCGCAATTGCTATCTGGCACTCTGCGAAACCAGAAAACCGCGCGAAAGTGGGCGGTATTATGATCTCCGCGGCGCTGACCTCGTTCCTGACCGGTATCACCGAGCCGATCGAGTTCTCCTTCATGTTCGTTGCGCCGATCCTGTACATCATCCACGCGATTCTGGCAGGCCTGGCATTCCCAATCTGTATTCTTTTGGGGATGCGTGACGGTACGTCGTTCTCGCACGGTCTGATCGACTTCATCGTTCTGTCTGGTAACAGCAGCAAACTGTGGCTGTTCCCGATCGTCGGTATCGGTTATGCGATTGTTTACTACACCATCTTCCGCGTGCTGATTAAAGCACTGGATCTGAAAACGCCGGGTCGTGAAGATGCGACTGAAGATGCAAAAGCGACAGGTACCAGCGAAATGGCACCGGCTCTGGTTGCTGCATTTGGTGGTAAAGAAAACATTACTAACCTCGACGCATGTATTACCCGTCTGCGCGTCAGCGTTGCTGATGTGTCTAAAGTGGATCAGGCTGGCCTGAAAAAACTGGGCGCAGCGGGCGTAGTGGTTGCTGGTTCTGGTGTTCAGGCGATTTTCGGTACTAAATCCGATAACCTGAAAACCGAGATGGATGAGTACATCCGTAACCACTAATCCGTAAGACGTTGGGGAGACTAAGGCAGCCGGATGGCTGCCTTTTTTACAGGTGTTATTCAGAATTGATACGTGCCGGTAATGCTGAAATTACGCGGTGCGCCGTAGACGATAGAACCTTCCACGTTGGTATCGTAGGTTTTGTCGAACAGGTTATTGACGTTCCCCTGTAACGAGAAGTTTTTCGTCACCTGGTAGCGGGTGAAGAGATCCACCAGCGCGTAGCTACCTTGCTCGGCGCGGAAGGTGCCATACGGTGTCACGGTGTCGGTATACACGCGATTTTGCCAGTTAACACCACCGCCGACCGTCAACTCTGGCATGACAGGCAACCGGTAGCTGGTGAACATTTTAACCGTGGTGCGTGGCAGATTAGGATTAACGGCGTTTCCTTCGTTATCCTCTGCAATATAGCGCGTTGCGCCAAACGTCAGCTGCCAGTTGTCGGTAATTGCGCCGTTGAGTTCAAATTCCACACCTTTACTGACTGTCCCATCCACCGCTTTATAGGCGGTTTCGCCGTTGCTGCCGGGGATAGGTGTACCGGTGGACTGAGCGACATTATCCTGCTCAATACGGAAGATGGCTAACGTGGTGGTCAGACGGCTATTCATCCAGTCCGATTTCAGACCCAGCTCGTAGTTGTTACCGGTGATTGGAGCTAGATATTTGCCTGAACTGTCACGATCATTTTGCGGCTGGAAAATAGAGGTATAGCTGGCGTAGGTCGACCAGTTGTCATTGATGTCAAACACCAGACCTGCGTAAGGCGTGGTGTGGTTTTTCTCCATGCTGTAAGTCAGCGTATCAACCCGCCAGTTGGTATAACGAGCGCCGAGGATCAGATGCAGCGGATCGGCAAGGGTGACACGAGTGGCAGCATATAACGATTTCATATGTGTGGTATCGTCCTGCGCCAGGCTCTGTGGTGACCAGTCGGTTTGTGGGAAATTGCCATTAAAGTTGTAGAAACTGCCAATTTCATCCGGGAAGATGTTGGCCCATGAACTGAAGTAACGATTGTTTTGTTTGCTGTAACTGCCACCAAACATTAGATTGTGCTGACGACCAAACAATTCATAACTACCGTCAGCAAACAAATCCAGCGCATCAACTTTACGTTTGCCGCTGTTCCAACCGGTGCCGCCGACATAATCAAAACCAGGTCCATAATTACTGTATGGCCCAACCAGCATACCATCCGCTTTGTTTACATAGGCATCGACATACATCATTTTACTGTCAAATTCGACTTCGGAGTGGGTGGCATTCAGTGTCGCTTGCCAGGTATCAGCAAACCGCTGCTTGAGGGTCATAAAGACCTTGTTGATCTCTTTATCGTTGTACGCCCAGTCAGGTGCGGTACTGCGTGCGCGATCGTAACTGTTGCTGCTGCCATCAGTATTCCAGCGCGGTAAACCGCCCCAGGTTGGGCTATTAACATCAATACGCTGATATTCGTAACCGGCTGAAAGCATCGTAAGATCGCCTAAATCAGCATCGACAATGCCGGAGAAGAAGGTCTTTTCACTGTTGTAGCGGTCCAGCCATGAGTCGTTATTCTGGTAGCCGCCGACAATTCGTGCGCGGATTTTACCATCTTCGGTGAGTGGGCTTTGTAAATCCGCCACATACCGTTCTTTGTTCCAGCTACCGTATTCCGCCGAGACATCGCCTTTAAATTCACGACTGGTCGCGTGTTTTCGAACCATATTAATTGCCGCAGATGGATTACCCGTCCCGGTCATGAGGCCTGTCGCGCCACGCACAACTTCTACGCGTTCAAACAGTACCATATCAGAAAGTGCGTCGCCCAGATTCCAGCGCGATTCAAAATAGGTGGGGATACCATCAACCATATAGTTATCGATCTGGAATCCGCGGGAATAATAAAGAGCACGATCGGAATCCGCCTGACTTTTGCTGATCCCCAGCGTGTTTTCCATCACTTCGCCCAGCGTTTGTAACTGCTGATCTTCCATCCGCTGCTGGCTAACAATAGTGACCGACTGAGGAATATCACGTTGAGTCATCTGCATTTTGGTACCTGCAGAGGTAGACGTTACGCTGTAATCATTTTTGCCATCATCTGGAGCTGTGGCTGAACCCTCAACAATCACCGTTTCTTCAGTGGCTGGTGCAGCAAAAGCGGCGGAAGGTAAGAGTGCCAGTGCTATGCAGGCGGCAAGCAGTGACGGTTTGGAGGTGGTTTGATGTTGATTATCCCTGTTAAATTGTGTTGAAAGCATTTGAAATCTCTTGGTTTATGTTGTCGTCAGGCTCATGCCGGAGGAGGGGGATGAGCGGTTATATTTAGTGTGCGAATAATTTTGTATGTAAATGTAAATGAGAAATATACGCATTCATATTTGTCGTGTAAACCAAACAGAGAATGTCTTTTCAGCGCATTCGCAGGCAGAAATGGGAATAATGGCGATATATACGGCAGCAAAACGATTTTTTGCTTAAGAAATCGTGAGTTAAGGTTGAAAGAGCAGGTTTAACTCGACCATACTCTATACTCGCAGTGTGGCGCGGCGTAGCATGGCGCAACGCATGGCTATTTGAAAAAGGAAAATGTCGTGGCAGAAGAAACTATATTTAGCAAAATTATTCGTCGTGAGATCCCCTCCGATATCGTCTACCAGGATGATCTGGTAACGGCGTTTCGCGATATTTCGCCGCAAGCGCCAACGCATATTCTGATCATTCCAAATATCCTCATTCCGACTGTGAACGACGTGTCTGCTGAGCATGAGCAGGCGCTGGGACGCATGATCACCGTAGCGGCAAAAATTGCTGAGCAAGAAGGTATTGCCGAAGATGGCTATCGTCTGATCATGAACACCAACCGCCACGGCGGACAAGAGGTTTACCACATCCATATGCACTTGTTGGGTGGCCGTCCGCTGGGACCAATGCTGGCGCATAAAGGTCTGTAACGATGAGAAAAGGATGCTTTGGGCTGGTGTCTCTGGCGTTGTTACTGCTGGTGGGCTGTCGTTCACATCCGGAAATTCCGGTGAATGATGAGCAATCGCTGGTGATGGAGTCATCTTTATTGGCTGCGGGAATCAGTGCAGAAAAGCCCGTCCTTTCGACGTCTGATATTCAACCTTCAGCATCCTCAACGCTTTATAACGAAAGGCAAGAACCCGTTACCGTTCATTATCGTTTTTACTGGTATGACGCCAGAGGGCTGGAGATGCATCCTCTGGAAAGGCCACGCAGCGTTACCATTCCCGCACATTCGGCGGTAACGCTGTACGGCAGCGCCAATTTTCTGGGGGCGCACAAAGTCAGACTTTATCTATATTTGTAAGGGGTGAATCTTGATGACAAAAATGAGTCGCTACGCCTTGATTACCGCGCTGGCGATGTTTCTCGCCGGGTGTGTGGGGCAACGTGAACCTGCGCCGGTAGAAGAAGTGAAACCAGCGCCGGAACAACCAGCCGAGCCACAACAGCCTGTCCCCACAGTGCCCTCGGTGCCGACGATCCCGCAGCAGCCAGGCCCAATTGAGCACGAAGATCAAACTGCACCGCCTGCGCCGCATATTCGCCATTATGACTGGAATGGTGCAATGCAGCCGATGGTCAGTAAGATGCTTGGGGCTGACGGCGTGACTGCGGGTAGCGTCCTGCTGGTTGATAGCGTTAACAACCGTACTAACGGTTCGCTGAATGCCGCAGAAGCGACCGAAACGCTGCGAAATGCGCTGGCTAATAACGGTAAATTTACCCTGGTTTCCGCCCAGCAGCTGTCGATGGCAAAGCAACAGTTAGGTTTGTCGCCGCAGGACAGTTTAGGCACCCGTAGTAAAGCCATAGGCATTGCCCGCAATGTCGGCGCTCATTACGTGCTATACTCCAGCGCCTCTGGCAACGTTAACGCTCCGACCCTACAAATGCAGCTGATGCTGGTGCAGACGGGCGAAATTATCTGGTCAGGTAAAGGTGCCGTTTCGCAGCAATAATCCCATCACGCGCGACGAATTGCTGTCGCGCTTTTTCCCGCAATTTCATCCCGTCACGACGTTTAATAGTGGGCTTAGTGGCGGGAGTTTTCTCATTGAACATCAGGGCCAGCGTTTTGTTGTGCGTCAGCCGCACGATCCTGATGCGCCGCAGTCCGCGTTCTTGCGCCAGTATCGGGCTTTATCACAACTACCCGCATGCATTGCACCGAAGCCGCATTTATATCTCCGTGACTGGATGGTGGTCGACTATCTGCCCGGCGAGGTAAAAACGTATTTGCCGGATACCAACGAACTGGCAGGCTTGCTGTATTATCTACATCAACAACCGCGTTTTGGCTGGCGAATAACGCTGTTGCCGTTACTGGAACTGTACTGGCAGCAAAGCGATCCGGCGCGGCGGACAGTGGGTTGGCTGCGAAGGTTAAAACGTCTGCGCAAAGCGCGGGAACCACGGCCTTTACGCTTAAGTCCATTGCATATGGATGTCCACGCCGGAAATTTAGTGCATAGCGCGTCAGGGTTAAAACTCATCGACTGGGAGTATGCCGGAGATGGTGATATCGCGCTGGAACTGGCGGCGGTGTGGGTGGAAAATACTGACCAGCACCGGCAATTGGTCAATGACTATGCCACTCGCGCGAAGATTTATCCGGCGCAATTATGGCGTCAGGTCAGGCGATGGTTTCCCTGGCTGCTGATGCTCAAAGCAGGGTGGTTTGAGTACCGTTGGCGACAAACCGGCGATCAACAATTTATCAGGCTGGCCGATGACACCTGGCGGCAGCTATTAATAAAACAATAAGGAGAGCAGTGTGGGTCCAGTAATGTTGGATGTCGAAGGTTACGAACTGGACGCGGAAGAGCGTGAAATACTGGCGCATCCGCTGGTGGGAGGGCTGATTCTCTTTACGCGTAACTATCATGATCCTGCCCAGTTACGTGAACTGGTGCGCCAGATCCGCGCAGCTTCGCGCAATCATCTGGTGGTGGCGGTTGATCAGGAAGGTGGACGCGTGCAGCGTTTTCGTGAAGGTTTTACCCGCTTGCCAGCGGCACAATCATTTGCTGCGCTGTTGGGAATGGAAGAAGGCGGAAAACTGGCGCAAGAGGCAGGTTGGTTGATGGCCAGCGAAATGATTGCTATGGATATTGATATCAGCTTTGCGCCAGTGCTGGACGTCGGGCATATCAGCGCGGCGATTGGCGAGCGTTCTTATCATGCCGATCCCGAAAAAGCCCTGGCAATTGCCAGCCGGTTTATTGATGGTATGCATGAAGCCGGAATGAAAACTACCGGGAAACACTTCCCAGGACACGGTGCAGTAACGGCAGACTCACACAAAGAAACACCGTGTGACCCACGTCCGCAAGCGGAGATTCGCGCTAAAGATATGTCGGTCTTCAGTTCCTTAATCCGCGAAAATAAACTCGACGCCATTATGCCTGCGCATGTGATCTACAGTGATGTCGATCCGCGTCCGGCGAGCGGTTCTCCCTATTGGCTGAAAACCGTTTTGCGTCAGGAACTGGGTTTTGATGGCGTGATTTTCTCTGACGATTTATCGATGGAAGGAGCCGCGATTATGGGCAGTTATGCCGAACGCGGGCAGGCATCACTGGACGCGGGTTGCGATATGATCCTGGTCTGCAATAATCGTAAAGGGGCCGTCAGCGTGTTAGATAATCTGTCACCGATCAAGGCAGAACGTGTTACACGTTTGTATCATAAAGGTTCATTTTCGCGACAGGAACTGATGGACTCGGCTCGCTGGAAAGCGATCAGCGCCCGTCTGAATCAGTTACATGAACGCTGGCAGGAAGAGAAAGCAGGTCACTAACCCTGGCTTATGTGAGGAAGCGATGATTATCTATTTACACGGTTTTGACTCTAACAGTCCGGGTAACCACGAGAAAGTCTTACAATTGCAGTTTATTGACCCGGATGTACGCTTGATAAGCTACAGTACGCGGCATCCGAAACATGATATGCAGCATCTGCTCAAAGAAGTGGACAAAATGTTGCAACTGAACGTCGACGAGCGTCCGCTGATTTGCGGCGTTGGTCTGGGCGGATACTGGGCGGAACGGATTGGTTTTCTTTGCGATATCCGCCAGGTGATCTTCAACCCTAATTTGTTCCCTTATGAGAACATGGAAGGCAAGATTGATCGCCCGGAAGAGTATGCCGATATTGCCACTAAGTGTGTGACCAACTTCCGCGAAAAGAATCGCGATCGTTGCCTGGTGATTTTGTCGCGTAATGATGAAGCGCTTAACAGCCAGCGGACATCTGAAGAGCTGCATCATTATTACGAGATTGTCTGGGACGAAGAGCAGACGCACAAATTCAAGAATATCTCCCCGCATTTACAGCGCATTAAAGCGTTCAAAACCCTCGGGTAAATGCCCTCGTCGCATCAGGTAACCTTGCCGGTACCTGATGCGCATTTTATCAGGCCTACCAAACGTCCTCCATACACCCCTCACGCTATACCACTCTCATAAATTAGCTCAAATAATAAACAACAAACTCTGTTTTTTGATCTCGCCCGGTAAAGTCGCCTATCTTTTCAGCAACAAAACTTGATTAACATCAATTTTGGTATGACCAATGCACCATTCATGTTATTCTCAATAGCGAAGAACATTTTCATTGCTGTAACCTGTTGTTAATTAAGAGCTATGTTAATAACCATTAATTAACAATTGGTTAATAAATTTAAGGGGGTCACGTTGACTACGCCATTGAAAAAAATTGTGATTGTCGGCGGCGGTGCTGGTGGGCTGGAAATGGCAACACAGCTGGGGCATAAGCTGGGACGCAAGAAAAAAGCCAAAATCACGCTGGTCGATCGTAACCACAGCCACCTGTGGAAACCGCTGCTGCACGAAGTGGCGACTGGCTCGCTTGATGAAGGCGTTGATGCGTTGAGCTATCTGGCCCATGCGCGTAATCATGGTTTCCAGTTCCAGCTGGGTTCCGTCATTGATATTGATCGTGAAGCGAAAACAATCACTATTGCAGAACTGCGCGACGAAAAAGGTGAATTGCTGGTTCCGGAACGTAAAATCGCCTATGACACCCTGGTAATGGCGCTGGGTAGCACCTCCAACGATTTCAATACGCCAGGTGTCAAAGAGAACTGCATTTTCCTCGATAACCCGCACCAGGCGCGTCGCTTCCACCAGGAGATGCTGAATCTGTTCCTGAAATACTCCGCCAACCTGGGCGCGAATGGCAAAGTGAACATTGCGATAGTCGGCGGCGGCGCGACGGGTGTAGAACTCTCCGCTGAATTGCACAACGCGGTCAAGCAACTGCACAGCTACGGTTATAAAGGTCTGACCAACGAAGCCCTGAACGTAACGCTGGTAGAAGCGGGCGAACGTATTTTGCCTGCATTACCGCCACGTATCTCTGCTGCGGCCCATAATGAGTTAACGAAACTTGGCGTTCGCGTGCTGACGCAAACCATGGTCACCAGTGCTGATGAAGGCGGCCTGCATACTAAAGATGGTGAATATATTGAGGCTGATCTGATGGTGTGGGCAGCCGGGATCAAAGCACCAGACTTCCTGAAAGATATCGGTGGTCTTGAAACCAACCGTATCAACCAGCTGGTGGTGGAACCGACGCTGCAAACCACTCGCGATCCAGACATATACGCTATTGGCGACTGCGCGTCATGCCCGCGTCCGGAAGGGGGCTTTGTTCCGCCGCGTGCGCAGGCCGCACACCAGATGGCAACCTGCGCAATGAACAACATTCTGGCGCAGATGAACGGTAAGCCGCTGAAAAATTATCAGTATAAAGATCACGGTTCTCTGGTATCGCTGTCGAACTTCTCCACCGTCGGTAGCCTGATGGGTAACCTGACGCGCGGCTCAATGATGATTGAAGGACGAATTGCGCGCTTTGTATACATCTCGCTATACCGAATGCACCAGATTGCGCTGCATGGTTACTTTAAAACTGGATTAATGATGCTGGTGGGGAGTATTAACCGCGTTATCCGTCCGCGTTTGAAGTTGCATTAATCGGCTTGTACTGGCGGATGCGGCGTAAACGCCTTATCCGCCCTGGACAAATGGTACGAGCGGTAGGCCTGATAAGACGCGTTAAGCGTCGCATCAGGCATTCCTTCAGACTCCTCCGAATCCCTAAGTATTTCCAGCCATTCCCGCGCTTTTCATCTTCTGTCTGATAGCTGCTTTTCTCCTTCGCTTGCATGATTGGCATAACAGCAAAGAAGGAGGTGTTCCCGTGAATAAATCAATGTTGGCGGGTATCGGGATTGGTGTCGCAGCTGCGTTGGGCGTAGCGGCAGTGGCCAGTCTGAACGTGTTTGAACGTGGCCCGCAATACGCTCAGGTTGTTTCTGCAACCCCAATCAAGGAAACGGTTAAAACACCGCGTCAGGAGTGTCGCAACGTCACAGTGACCCATCGTCGACCGGTGCAGGATGAAAATCGCATTACCGGGTCGGTGCTCGGCGCTGTTGCTGGCGGCGTGATAGGGCGTCAGTTTGGCGGTGGTCGCGGTAAAGATGTCGCCACTGTTGTGGGGGCGCTGGGAGGTGGCTATGCCGGTAACCAGATCCAGGGCTCTCTCCAGGAAAGCGATACTTACACGACTACGCAACAGCGTTGTAAAACGGTGTATGACAAGTCAGAAAAAATGCTCGGTTATGATGTGACCTATAAGATTGGCGATCAGCAGGGCAAAATCCGCATGGACCGCGATCCGGGTACGCAGATCCCGCTAGATAGCAACGGGCAACTGATTTTGAATAACAAAGTATAACAAGGCTGTACTCTGCAATTTAGCCCCTCATTCGCTCAGGCTGAGGGGCTTTTTTTGCGACTTATTTCACCAGTTCGGGCCATAAACGCAAAGTCGTTCGGGCAATCTGCATCAGTTTTTCCAGCGATGCACCTTCGCGTGCGCTGATCGACATCCCCTGAATAATACAATTAAGGAATTCTGCCAGATGCGTCACGTCACAGTGGGTCGGGATTTCCCCGCGCGCTTGTCGTTGACATAAAAACTGCTGCAAAGTGCGCTCTTGCATCGCATGGCGTGATTTCAGCGTATTGGCGATATCTCCTGAATCTGGGGAGAGGGTGGTGCAGTTGTTGATCATGAAGCAGCCTGCCGGGGTGTCTTTGCTGGTAAAGCAGTTGGCGATGGCAGCAAAATAGTCAGCCAGCGCAGACTCCACGCTTTTCTCTTCACAAAACAGCTGTGCTTCATGCTTAGCGGCAAAACGATCGATATAGCGGTCGAGAACGGCGCGAAATAACCCCTCTTTGTTGGTAAATTCCGCGTATAGCGTGGGCGCTTTGGCTCCGGTCGCTTCGACGAGGTCCGCAAGAGAAGTCGCTTCATAACCGTGTTGCCAGAACAATTTCATGGCCTTATCAAGCGCGGCATCCCTGTCGAACACTTTTGGGCGGCCACGGCTTTTTTTTACACATTGTGTTGAGTCAGTTGCCATGATGCCGTTGTACCTGGTGACTGTGAATGAAAGGTTATTATAAAAATAATCACCTCCGTTCACCAGTCCAGATCCCATAAAAATAATTGCTTTCTATTTAACTGAAATTTAAAGATTTTTAAATTAATTAATGATTGTTATAAAAAATATCTTGTATGTGATCCAGATCACATCTATCATTTAGTTATCGATCGTTAAGTAATTGCTTGCGACGTCATTCATCTGCATAAGGCCACTATTATGAAAAACGTAAAAACCCTCATCGCTGCGGCGATTTTAAGCTCAATGTCATTTGCCAGCTTTGCGGCTGTCGAAGTTCAGTCAACGCCAGAAGGCCAACAAAAAGTCGGTACTATCAGTGCTAACGCGGGGACAAATCTGGGATCGCTGGAAGAGCAGCTGGCGCAAAAAGCGGATGAGATGGGCGCAAAATCATTCCGTATTACTTCTGTAACCGGTCCAAATACCCTCCATGGAACAGCAGTAATTTATAAATAAGCATTAACCCTCATTAATGCCTGCTACTGCTGATTTTTTCCCCGCGACATGCCGTGTCGCGGGGATTTTTTTTATCCAGGATTTACAGAGTTTGTGGGCTCACTTGATGACGGCGGACATCCACCGGCATCCCGGAACGGACATCCATCACATGTTGCATCACTTCAGCGTCAGTTTGTGCTGCATCTTTAAATGATTGCATTGCGCTATTCAGCGTAATTGGCAGCAGTTGCGGATCGTCATCAATCTTCTCTGACAGCGGCTGATGTACTTCAACCAGACGCGCACCGTTTGGTTCGGCAGAGACTTTTATCGGAGTGTTGATGATATTCACTTTGGTGCCTGGGGTGACCTGGCTAAAGAGTGTTTTGATATCGTCATCACGCAGACGAATACAGCCAGAACTTACCCGCATGCCAATGCCGAAATCGGCGTTCGTACCATGAAGCAAATAAACGCCGCCATAGGCCGCCAGACGAATCGCATGATGGCCCATTGGATTATCCGGTCCAGCCGGCACTACCGCAGGCAACTCAATTCCCTGTGCTTTATAACGGGCGCGGATGTTTGCCGTTGGCGTCCAGGTTGGGTTTGCTCGTTTGTCTGAAACGGTGGTCACCATTGTCGGTGTCAGCGTGTCACCACCCAACTGACCAATACCTATTGGATACACGGTTACCGAATTTTTACCCGGCGGGTAGTAATAGAGACGCAGCTCCGCAATATTGATCACAATGCCTTCGCGCGGCGCATCTGGAAGTAGGGTTTGCAACGGGATCGTTAACACGCTGCCCGCGCGCGGTACGTAAGGATCAACGCCGGGGTTAGCCTGTAACAGAGCGAGAAAGCCGACGTTATATTTTTTGGCGATGGCTTCCAGAGAACCACCGTCATTTTCCACCACATGAAATTTGTTTTCGCCAACCAGACGACTGCCCGCTGGCGGCAGCGGCCAGGTGTTGGCTTTTGCCGGTAGCGCCAGCGCCACGGCAGCGGCGAACGTAAAAAACGTTAGCCAGCGAGAAAAACGCGTTTTGATCATCACCAAAAATCCATAATAAATATAAGGTTATTGTAATAAACAGATAAGCCTGAATTATGGATGGTGACAGTGTCGGATAGTGCAGGGAAGTGCAAAGAATTTGTAAATGTTGCAGATGGGGGCGCAGAAACGCCCCCGATTTACCATTAAGCGATGGCGTTCTCTTCCAGTTCACGCATAAACTGGCGTACCCATTCGATACGCGTTTTCCGCTCACTCAAATCCTGAATAAACTTCAGGCGCGTCGGACCATCAAGGCGGTAATGCTGCGGCTGTTTTTGCAGCAAACCAATCAACCAGGCCGGATTAACGTGATTCTTCTCGGCAAATTCGATCACGCCGCCTTTCTCATTACCTTCCAGCTTCCTGATCCCCAGTTTCTGCGCTTGCTGGCGCAGACGGGCAATATCCAGCAGGGTACGCGCCGGATCCGGCAGCAGGCCGAAGCGATCGATAAGCTCAACTTTGATCTCTTCCAGTTCGTTTTCCGTTTTGGCGCTGGCAATACGTTTATAGAGCGACAAACGCGTATTCACGTCAGGAATGAAATCATCCGGCAACAGCGACGGCATCCGCAGCTCGACTTCTGTTTGTTGACTGGTGAGATCTTCCAGCGACGGCTCGCGTCCGGCTTTCAGCGCATCGACGGCGTTTTCCAGCAACTCCATATACAGCGAGAAACCGATAGTTTCCATTGAGCCACTTTGTTCTTCGCCAAGCAGTTCACCCGCGCCGCGAATCTCCAGATCGTGCGTTGCCAGCGCAAAACCTGCCCCGAGATCTTCCAGCGAGGCAATCGCTTCAAGACGTTTTTGCGCATCGGTAGTCATCGCTTTTGGATGCGGCGTCAGCAGCCATGCATATGCCTGATGATGCGAACGTCCGACGCGACCGCGCAACTGGTGCAGCTGCGCCAGACCGAAGTGATCCGCGCGTTCAATGATAATGGTGTTGGCTGTCGGGATGTCGATCCCGGTTTCGATAATGGTGGTACAAACCAGCACGTTGAAACGTTGATGATGGAAATCATTCATCACCCGTTCCAGTTCGCGCTCACGCATCTGCCCGTGACCGATGGCAATCCGCGCTTCTGGCACCAGTTCCGCCAGCCGTTCGGCGGCTTTCTGGATGTTTTCCACATCATTGTAAAGATAATAAACCTGCCCCCCGCGCAAAATTTCACGCAGGATCGCCTCCCTGACCACCAGACTGTCATACTCGCGGACAAACGTTTTGACCGCCAGACGACGGGCGGGCGGCGTGGCAATAATCGACAGATCGCGCATTCCGCTCATCGCCATATTCAGCGTACGTGGGATCGGCGTAGCGGTAAGCGTCAGAATATCCACGTTCGCGCGCATCGCTTTAATGCGCTCTTTATGACGCACCCCGAAGCGGTGTTCTTCATCGACAATCAGCAGGCCTAAATCTTTAAACTTGACGTCACTTTGCAGCAGTTTGTGCGTACCGATCAGAATATCGATTTTCCCTTCCGCCACTTCCGCAAGGATTTGCGTCTGCTCTTTGGCGCTGCGGAAACGGGAGATCATTTCGATACGTACCGGCCAGTTGGCGAAACGGTCGCGGAAGTTGTCGTAATGCTGCTGCGCGAGAAGGGTGGTAGGCACCAGCACCGCCACCTGCTTGTGGTTATCTACTGCCAGGAAAGCGGCGCGCATCGCCACTTCTGTTTTACCAAAGCCAACATCGCCGCACACCAGACGATCCATTGCCAGCGGCTGACACATGTCGCTAAGTACCGCATTAATGGCCTGTGCCTGATCCGGCGTGGTTTCAAACGGGAAGCTGTCGCAGAACAACTGATACTGCTCACGATCGTGTTTAAACGCGTAGCCCTCTTTGGCGGCGCGTTGCGCGTAGATATCCAGCAATTCTGCCGCCACATCACGCACTTTTTCCGCCGCTTTCTGCCGCGCGCGTGACCACGCATCGCCGCCAAGTTTATGCAGCGGGGCGTTTTCTTCCGCGCCACCGGCGTAACGGCTAATCAGATGCAGTGACGACACCGGAACATACAGTTTGGCGTCGTTGGCATAGGTGAGCATCAAATACTCGCCAGTAATGCCGCCCGCTTCCAGCGTGGTCATTCCGGCATAGCGACCGACGCCGTGCTCCAGATGGACCACCGGCTGGCCAATATGCAGCTCCGCGAGGTTGCGGATCAGTGTATCGGGGTTGATGGTGCGGCGAGAATCCTGACGACGGCGGGCAACACGTTCACCGAGCAGATCGCTTTCGCAAATCAGCGCCAGGTTACGCACCTTATCGACAAAACCATGTTCGGCAGCGCCAATCATCAGATAACGCCCACGGTCGCTGGCTTCATCAAGACGCATAATGCGTTGCGGAGCAATTTTAATTCGTGCGAGCAGTTCACCCAGCGCTTCACGGCGACCTTCACTTTCTACCGAGAACACCACCGGACCGTCGAAAGTCTCGAGGAACTTACGTAGCGCATCCAGCGGCGCTTTTTGTTGTGCCTGAACGGCCAGGTCTGGCAGTTTCTGGAAACCTAAATTGGCATTCGCGGCTTTTGTCGGTAAATGTTCAGTTTTTAGCTGCACACGCGGCCAGTTTTTCAGCTCTGAAAAGAGCTCGTCTACCCGCAGCCAGAGCGATTGTGGTGGCAACAGTGGACGCATCGGATCGACGCCGCGATTCTCAAAACGCGCCAGCGTGTCAGCCTGGAAACGTTCGGCACTGTTTTCCAGATCGCCAGTATTCACCAGCAAGGTATTGGCAGGGAAATAACTGAACAGCGGCGGCAGTGGTTCGCTGAAGAACAATGGCTGCCAGTACTCGATCCCGGCAGGTAATGTGCCTTTACTCACTTGCTGATAAATATGTTCCGGGTCGCGCTTCACTTCGAAGGTATCACGCCACTGGCTGCGGAACAGTTCAATTGCCGCTTTATCGGTCGGAAATTCGTGCGCGGGCAGCAGATTGATCTCTTCTACTTCCTCCAGCGTGCGCTGGCTATCGACGTCAAACACCCGCAGGCTGTCGATTTCATCATCAAAGAAATCAAGACGGTAAGGCAGCTCACTCCCCATCGGGAAGAGATCCAGCAACGCGCCGCGCGTGGCGTATTCGCCGTGTTCCATCACCTGGTCAACATGGCGATAACCGGCGCTGTCCAGTTGGGTTCGTAATGCATCTCGTGACAGGCGCTGACCTTTTTTCATCACCAGCGCATGACCGTGGAGAAAGCTGTGCGGGCAAACGCGCTGCATAAGCGTATTCACCGGAACAATCAGTACGCCACGCTGCATCGTCGGTAGCTGGTAAAGGGTGGAAAGGCGCGAGGAGATAATGTCCTGATGAGGCGAAAAACTGTCGTAGGGAAGAGTTTCCCAGTCCGCCAGATTCATCACCATCTGATCGGTAAACTGGCTGATTTCATCATGCAAACGCAGGGCATTCTGCATATCTGGTGCAATAAGTACCACCGGACCGGCGTGACGTTCGGCAATTTCCGCTACCAGCGTCGCGCAGGCAGCGCCGGTTAACTCGCCCAGCAGACGCTGCTCACCCGCTTTGACGGGCAGCGTATAACGATATTGTTCAGGCATAACGGTTGTCAGATTCTCGTTAGGATATGCCTCAACATATGGGGGCATATCTCTGATAAGCAATGCTGTTCATTATCCGTAATCGACATGGTTTAGCAAATTGAATCGCCCCGGCTGGGGCGATGGCTTAGCGGGAGTAACTGACGGCAGCGGGCAGTGAAGGCGGGGAGAACAACAGATCGCTGAATGCGTGCTGTGAAAGTTTTCTTACCAGCAAGCCCGCAACAGTACAGATGAACAAACTAACAAAGGGGTAAACCAGCAGGAGTGTCAGTTCGACTTGCGGCGACCAGCGTGCTGCGTTCATTTGCGCAAGCAGAGTTAAGCTGAATATTTCAACCAGAATGCGATGGGTGGTGTAGATGGCAATAGTGTTAGAACCAATAACATTCAGCAGGCTGGAGGAACGCATACCGAAACGCTGCTCGTACTGATAAAACAGTTTCATGATCACCACAATCGATACCAGCGACAACAGCAGCGAGATAGTAAACAACCAGGCACCGACCGCCAGAACGGTCAGCAAAGAAGCCATCAGCAGATGGCGGCGCAACGGCACCTCTTTAACACAGGTCATTAATGTTGCGCCAAACCATGCGCCAAGGCTGTAATAAGGCAAATTGCGGATCACACTGTTCATTCCCCACCACGGCGTGGGAACGAAATTAACCGCCACACTCATCAGTACAAACAAGGCGAATAGTGGCAGCGCCAGACGGCTAAAAATTTTACATACCACGAAATAGACAATTAACGCATACAGATACCACAAACTGGTGCTGGCGGTGATCATCCCGTGCAGGAACTCACCGGTGGAATCGGCATACGCGGCATTGGAAGCGTTGCTTAAATCGCGCTCAGGTGCCAGCCACTGGTTCAGCGCACTTAACGCCAGCCACTGCACCACGCCCCAAAGCGCCAGCACCCAGAAGATGTTCCAGATGCGTTTATCGAGACAATTTCCCCACGGTACGCTGTCGATATAGCGGCGAATCAAATAGCCGGATATAAAGAAAAAAACCGGCATACGAAAGGGTGCAAGGTAAAGATTGAAATAGATCCAGCATTTGCTCAGGACTTCCGATAACGGATGCTGAAAAGTGCTCAGATGCGGATAAAAGGTAATCACCGAGTGATAAATCACTACCAGACAAATACATAATCCTTTGATCTGGTTAATCCATAGCTCTTTTTGTTTCATCAGGACAACACGCTCTTTTTATTTAACATGCTGTTGATCCTGAGGGGCCAGTCGCGTGGTGTAATGCGTATCTGTCTGTATTTGGTTATTTTTCAGATAAAGATCAGGCTACAAGGCCGATGAGAAAATGAGGCCCTTTAGTCGATTGATTTGCTGCTACTTTTCAGATTAGCCCTGACGATCACTTACAGTTCAGACGTTTACCCATCCCGCTTTCGCTTATATACTCGTGTCTTTGCTACAGCAACCAGACGGATTTCATGTACCAACCTGTCGCTCTATTTATTGGCCTGCGTTACATGCGTGGGCGTGCAGCGGATCGCTTCGGTCGTTTCGTCTCCTGGCTTTCTACCATCGGCATTACCCTCGGGGTGATGGCGCTGGTCACAGTATTGTCAGTGATGAACGGCTTTGAGCGCGAGCTGCAAAACAACATCCTTGGCCTGATGCCACAGGCAATTCTCTCTTCTGAGCATGGCTCTCTTAACCCGCAGCAACTCCCGGAAACGGCAGTCAAACTGGACGGCGTTAATCGCGTCGCACCTATTACTACCGGTGATGTGGTACTGCAAAGCGCGCGCAGCGTGGCGGTCGGGGTGATGCTGGGTATCGACCCGGCGCAAAAAGATCCACTAACGCCGTATCTGGTCAATGTGAAACAAACTGACCTCGAGCCGGGGAAATATAATGTCATCCTCGGTGAACAGCTTGCCTCACAGTTGGGCGTCAATCGCGGTGATCAAATCCGCGTGATGGTGCCATCTGCCAGCCAGTTCACGCCGATGGGGCGTATTCCAAGCCAGCGTCTGTTCAATGTGATTGGCACTTTCGCTGCCAACAGTGAAGTCGATGGCTATGAAATGCTGGTGAATATTGAGGATGCCTCGCGTCTGATGCGTTATCCGGCAGGCAATATTACCGGCTGGCGATTGTGGCTGGATGAGCCGCTGAAAGTCGACTCATTAAGTCAACAAAAACTGCCTGAAGGCAGCAAATGGCAGGACTGGCGTGACCGTAAAGGCGAGCTGTTCCAGGCCGTACGCATGGAAAAAAATATGATGGGCTTGCTGCTGAGCCTGATTGTTGCCGTAGCGGCGTTTAACATTATCACCTCGCTGGGGCTGATGGTGATGGAGAAGCAGGGCGAAGTCGCGATCCTGCAAACGCAAGGCTTAACTCCGCGACAAATCATGATGGTCTTTATGGTGCAAGGGGCCAGCGCCGGGATTATCGGTGCGATCCTCGGAGCGGCGCTTGGCGCACTGCTTGCCAGCCAGTTAAATAATCTGATGCCGATAATCGGCGTCCTGCTTGATGGCGCGGCGCTGCCGGTCGCTATCGAACCTTTACAGGTCATTGTTATTGCGCTGGTGGCGATGGCTATTGCGCTGCTGTCTACGCTTTACCCTTCATGGCGCGCTGCCGCCACTCAACCCGCTGAGGCTTTACGTTATGAATAAGATCCTGTTGCAATGCGACAACCTGTGCAAACGCTATCAGGAAGGCAGTGTGCAAACCGATGTACTGCACAATGTCAGTTTCAGCGTCGGCGAAGGTGAAATGATGGCGATCGTCGGCAGCTCTGGTTCCGGTAAAAGTACCTTGCTGCACCTGCTGGGCGGGCTGGATACACCAACCTCCGGCGATGTGATCTTTAACGGTCAGCCGATGAGCAAACTGTCGTCGGCGGCGAAAGCAGAACTGCGCAACCAGAAGCTGGGCTTTATTTATCAGTTTCACCACCTGCTGCCGGATTTTACTGCCCTGGAAAACGTGGCTATGCCGCTGCTGATTGGCAAGAAAAAGCCCGCTGAAATCAACAGCCGTGCGCTGGAGATGTTAAAAGCGGTGGGTCTGGAGCATCGTGCGAATCACCGCCCATCTGAACTTTCTGGTGGCGAACGCCAGCGAGTGGCGATTGCCCGTGCGCTGGTCAATAACCCGCGTCTGGTACTGGCGGATGAACCTACCGGTAACCTTGATGCGCGTAACGCCGACAGCATCTTCCAGTTGCTTGGGGAGTTGAATCGTTTGCAGGGCACCGCCTTCCTGGTGGTTACTCACGACCTGCAACTGGCGAAACGTATGAGCCGCCAACTGGAGATGCGTGATGGTCGTCTGACGGCGGAACTGAGCCTGATGGGGGCGGAGTAATGGCGATGCCTTTATCGTTATTAATTGGCTTGCGTTTTAGTCGCGGACGGCGGCGCGGCGGCATGGTGTCGCTGATCTCCGTCATTTCTACCATCGGCATTGCCCTCGGCGTGGCGGTATTGATCGTCGGCTTAAGCGCGATGAACGGCTTTGAACGCGAACTGAATAACCGCATTCTGGCGGTGGTGCCGCATGGTGAAATCGAAGCGGTGGATCAGCCGTGGACTAACTGGCAGGAAGCACTGGATAACGTGCAGAAAGTGCCGGGTATTGCCGCCGCTGCGCCGTATATCAATTTCACCGGGCTGGTAGAAAGTGGTGCCAATCTGCGCGCAATCCAGGTGAAGGGCGTTAACCCACAACAGGAACAGCGTCTGAGCGCATTACCCTCGTTTGTTCAGGGGGATGCCTGGCGCAATTTTAAAGCGGGCGAACAGCAAATTATCATCGGCAAAGGCGTGGCGGATGCGCTGAAAGTGAAGCAGGGCGATTGGGTGTCGATTATGATCCCCAACTCGAATCCCGAGCATAAACTGATGCAGCCAAAACGTGTGCGTTTGCACATTGCCGGTATTTTGCAGTTGAGTGGTCAACTCGATCACAGTTTTGCCATGATCCCGCTGGCAGATGCCCAACAATATCTTGATATGGGTTCCAGCGTGTCAGGTATTGCCCTTAAAATGACGGATGTTTTCAACGCCAATAAGCTGGTACGCGATGCGGGTGAAGTGACCAACAGCTATGTTTATATTAAAAGTTGGATTGGTACTTACGGCTATATGTATCGCGATATCCAGATGATCCGCGCCATTATGTATCTGGCGATGGTACTGGTGATTGGCGTGGCCTGTTTCAACATCGTCTCCACCTTAGTGATGGCGGTGAAAGACAAGAGTGGCGATATCGCAGTATTACGAACGCTGGGGGCGAAAGATGGTTTAATTCGCGCCATCTTTGTCTGGTATGGATTGCTGGCAGGGCTATTCGGTAGCCTGTGTGGTGTGATTATCGGCGTAGTTGTTTCACTGCAACTTACCCCGATTATTGAGTGGATTGAAAAGTTGATCGGTCATCAGTTCCTCTCCAGCGATATCTATTTTATTGACTTCCTGCCATCGGAATTGCACTGGCTGGACGTCTTCTACGTACTGGTCACAGCATTGTTGCTGAGTCTTTTGGCAAGTTGGTATCCGGCGCGACGCGCCAGTAATATTGACCCTGCGCGAGTCCTTAGCGGCCAGTAAAGGCAGTACATTAAAACAAGGAGCGGCAATGTATTACGGGTTTGATATTGGTGGAACGAAAATTGCGCTTGGCGTGTTTGATAGCGGTCGGCAGTTGCAGTGGGAAAAGCGGGTGCCGACACCGCGTGACAGCTATGACGCATTTTTAGATGCAGTGTGCGAGCTGGTGGCTGAAGCCGATAAGCGTTTTGGCTGTAAAGGTTCTGTCGGCATCGGTATTCCGGGAATGCCGGAAACAGAAGATGGTACGCTGTATGCCGCCAATGTCCCCGCTGCCAGCGGTAAACCGCTGCGTGCCGACCTGAGCGCACGTCTTGATCGCGATGTCCGCCTTGATAACGATGCCAACTGTTTTGCCCTTTCAGAAGCCTGGGATGATGAATTTACTCAATATCCACTGGTGATGGGGTTGATTCTCGGCACCGGCGTTGGCGGCGGGCTGATTTTCAACGGTAAACCAATTACCGGTAAAAGCTATATTACCGGCGAGTTTGGCCATATGCGTCTGCCGGTTGATGCGTTAACCATGATGGGGCTGGATTTCCCGTTACGCCGCTGCGGCTGTGGTCAGCATGGCTGCATTGAAAATTATCTGTCTGGTCGCGGTTTTGCATGGCTGTATCAACACTATTATCATCAACCGTTGCAGGCTCCCGAAATTATTGCGCTTTATGATCAAGGCGATGAGCAGGCAAGGGCGCACGTTGAGCGTTATCTGGATTTATTAGCGGTTTGTCTGGGAAATATCCTGACCATTGTTGACCCTGACCTGGTCGTCATTGGTGGTGGCTTATCGAATTTCCCGGCAATCACAACGCAACTGGCGGACAGGCTGCCTCGTCATCTCTTACCTGTAGCTCGTGTTCCGCGCATTGAACGCGCGCGCCACGGTGATGCGGGAGGAATGCGTGGTGCGGCCTTCCTACATCTAACCGATTAAACAACAGAGGTTGCTATGCTGTCGCGTCGGGGTCATCGGTTAAGTCGTTTTCGTAAAAATAAACGCCGTCTGCGCGAGCGTTTGCGTCAGCGTATTTTTTTCAGAGATAAAGTGGTGCCGGAAGCAATGGAAAAACCAAGAGTACTCGTACTGACAGGGGCAGGTATTTCTGCGGAATCAGGTATTCGTACCTTTCGCGCCGCAGATGGCCTGTGGGAAGAACATCGGGTTGAAGATGTGGCAACGCCGGAAGGTTTCGATCGCGATCCTGAACTGGTGCAAGCGTTTTATAACGCCCGTCGCCGACAGCTGCAGCAGCCAGAAATTCAGCCTAACGCCGCGCATCTTGCGCTGGCTAAACTGCAAGACGCCCTCGGCGATCGCTTTTTGTTGGTGACGCAGAATATCGACAACCTTCATGAGCGTGCCGGTAACACCAATGTTATTCATATGCATGGGGAACTGCTGAAAGTTCGTTGTTCACAAAGTGGTCAGGTTCTCGACTGGACCGGAGACGTTACCCCAGAAGATAAATGCCATTGCTGCCAGTTCCCGGCACCCTTGCGACCGCACGTAGTGTGGTTTGGCGAAATGCCACTCGGCATGGATGAAATTTATATGGCGTTGTCGATGGCCGATATTTTCATTGCCATTGGTACATCCGGGCATGTTTATCCGGCGGCTGGGTTTGTTCACGAAGCGAAACTGCATGGCGCACACACCGTGGAACTGAATCTTGAACCAAGCCAGGTCGGTAATGAATTTGCCGAGAAATATTACGGCCCGGCAAGCCAGGTGGTGCCAGAGTTTGTTGAAAAGTTGCTGAAGGGCTTATAAAGCGGCAAGAATTGCCTGATGTGCTACGCTTATCAGGCCTACAAGGGGACGCAATTAATTGAATTTGCGGGTTTGTGGGCCGGATAAGGCGTTTACGCCGCCTCCGGCATAATAGACGCACACTTTACTGCCTCTTTTACCGTTTACTCGTCAATAACAACGCGGCAATAAACGTACAGACACCAATCAGTCCTGCCCAGAGCGGCGATATTCTGGTAATCGCAAAGCTATTATCGATGTACAAACATAAAGCCTGATAACCCATATTGGCAATAGTCATCGCCACTGCAAACTTTAATGCATAATTAAGGCGCGTCGTGTAGTAAAAAAATGCAGTAAAGACGATGAATGCAACTGCCCAGGCAAAAAGACCTAATATCGTGGTACTGCCGGGAGGATCATTCTCCTGCTGTTGTCCGGGATGCGGATAATATGTCAGTGGCGGCGTCGGTTGTTTTAATATCTGTGCTTGTAAAACAGCCAATGCATTATTGATTCCCTGATACCAGAGGTCCGCATGTAAATAAGCCTGAGTGTGATTTTCTACCAGAAGGCCGAGATGTTTATCGTCCAGACCGCTTTCAACCTGGCCGTTGGTTATCATAATTAACCGTGGCTCGCGGGTGGTAAAAAGTAACAGGACGCTGCCTTTTACATCACTCAATGAAGATGACGCATGCGCCAGCATCGCTTTGCCATTTTGCCTGAAGCTTGCTTCATTAACGCCAGGTACAACCACGATAAACGGCGCAATCCCGGTTTGTTGGCGAAAAAGCTCGGCTTTATGCGCGATCTCTTCAGCATCCGGTACAGTACCTGTAACATCTGTAAAAAGAGTCTTCATTATTGGAATCAATGGATTACTGGTTGCCGTCAGAGGCAGGAGTATCAGTAAACTGAGCAATAATATGATTTTTTTCATGGGCGGGACTTCCGTTTCCTGCGTGTCTTTTTAGAGGAGGGCATACTGATTAATAAACCGACGGAGATAAAAATAACGCCCATAATGCCGATAAACCCCCATTTAAAAAAATTAACCCACGGGTTATTTATCTCAGCCTTTTCAGGATGTCCTGGAGAATAATAAACATTAACTTTATCGCCTTCGCTGTCTTCATAAAAATCGCTGCCGATACTCGAATTGAAAATTAGCGTGTAATCAGGCGTCGGTCGAAAGGCAACGACGGGATACCACGAACCATTTTTACCCGTGCGATGAGAATGACTGGAGTGCCAGACGGTATCAACAATGACGCCTTCAGTATGAATCGCGTCTTTGCTATAGGTGAACTGGTTATAAAAGACAACAACAGAAATGAGGATCAGTACCAGACCGATACCGAGGAATATACGAAAGAAAACTCTACTGTCCTGACTCATTAGCCACATCCTTGCTAAATAAAAAACGGGCGGTAATACCACCGCCCGCTTGCTGAATTAACGTCCTGCTTTCAGCTTCTGATAATACTCTTCATAAATGCTGCTGGCTGCGCCAACGTCATTCTGCCATTCACCATTTTTAATGGTTTCAGCATCCGGGTAGAGCGTTTTATCGTTCGCCACTTCCGGACTTAACAGCTTACGCGCCGCAAGGTTTGGCGTTGGATAACCGATAGTTTCTGCAACCTGTTTTGCCACATCCGGGCGCAGCAGGAAGTTGATCAATTTCAGCGCGCCTTCTTTGTTTTTGGCATTTGCCGGGATCGCCAGGCTGTCCATCCAGAAAATGCCGCCTTCTTTCGGCCACACCACATCAATTGGCGTACCCGCCTGGCGTGCAACGAAAGCAGAACCGTTCCAGATCATGCCGAGGTTAACTTCGCCTTCCATATACGGGTTAGCGGGGTTATCGGAGTTAAACGCCGCGACGTTTGGCATCAGTTTTTTCAGCTCGTTGTATGCAGCTTCAATCTCTTTCGGATCGGTGGTGTTACCGGAGTAGCCCAGCTTACGCAGCGCCATCTGGAACACTTCACGGGCATCGTCGGTCAGCAGCAGGCTGCCTTTGTACTCAGGTTTCCACAGATCGGCCCAGCTGGTAACGGATTTCGGATCCACCGCATCACCGTTAACGCCAATCGCCGTTGCACCCCAGATATACGGAATGGAATAGTCGTTATTCGGGTCAAACGGCTTGTTGAGCATGTCTGGATCGAGGTTGCTGAAATTGCTTAACTTCGACTTGTCGATCTTCTGGATCATCCCTTCTTTACGCATTTTATCGACGTAATAGGTTGAAGGAACCACCAGGTCATAGGCACCGTCTTTGTACGTTTTCAGCTTCGCGTACATGGTTTCGTTCGACTCGTAAGTCGAATAGATAACCTTAATACCGGTTTCTTTGGTGAACTGTTCAAGCAGTCCTGGCGGCACGTACTCGGTCCAGTTGTAGAAATACAGCGTGTTGTTGTCATCGGCGTGAGCGGCGCTCATGCCCAGTGCCAGAGCACCCGCCGCGAGCAGGTGGCGTGACCATTTTTTCATTTAACGTCCCCTGTGTTACCTTTCGTTTTATCACGAGCAATAAGCTGGCTGGCAATTACCATCACCAGCGACAGCACCAGTAATATGGTTGCCAGCGCGTTAACTTCCGGCGATACGCCGACTTTGACCATCGAATAAATTTTTAACGGCAGAATTTCATAGCTTGGTCCGGTGACGAACGAAGAAACTACTACATCGTCCATCGACAGGGTAAAGCTTAACACCCAGCCCGCCGCTACCGCTGGCATTGCCAGTGGCAGAATGATTTTTCGCAGAATGGTAAATTCGCTGGCACCGAGATCTTTCGCCGCTTCCAGCATTCGCACGTCAAAACCTTTCAGGCGCGAATACACCGTCACCACCACAAACGGCAGGCAGAAGGTGATATGCGAGAACAGCAGCGACCAGAAGCCAAGCTGAATACCCAGCAGCATAAACAGCACCAGCAGAGAAATCGCCATCACAATATCTGGCGACATCATCACCACAAACAGCATTCCGCTAACGAACGGCTTACCGCGAAAGCGATAACGGTACAGCGCAACTGCCGTCAGTGAACCGATAAGCGTAGCAAACGTCGCTGAAAACACCGCCATCGTCAATGAATGCTGAGCTGCCTGCAACAGACTGTCGTTGTTCATCAGCAGGCTATACCATTTAGTGGTAAAACCCTGCCAGTTGATGCCAAAGCGCGAGCTGTTGAACGAGTTCACAATCAAAATAATGATTGGAATATACAGGTACGCGTAGATAGCGGTCATAAAACCGCCGCGAAGCAGTCGACCGATCATTCGAGTTCCACCTTTTTGTTCAGCAAACGAGAAGCGCGCCAGTAAACCAGCAACATCAGGCCCATTACGATAGTCAGCGTAATGCTGGTGGCTGCACCAAACGGCCAGTCACGAATATTGAGGAACTGTACTTTGATGACGTTACCGATCAGCAGGTTTTTCGCACCGCCCATCAGGTCGGACACATAGAACAGGCCCATCGCTGGCAGCATCACCAACAGGCATCCGGCAATAATTCCTGGCATCGTCAGTGGAATAATGATGCGGATAAAAGTCTGTAACTTGCTGGCACCGAGATCGCGCGCCGCCTCAAGCAACGGCTTATCCAGTTTTTCGATACTGGAGTACAGCGGCATCACCATAAACGGTAGCAGAATGTAAACCAGACCGATAATCACCGCACTGGGCGTGAACATGATACGGATTGGTGTGTCGATAACGCCCAGCCAGAGCAAAAACTCGTTGAGATAGCCTTTGGTGCTGAGGAAAATTTTCAGCCCGTAGATACGAATCAATGAGTTGGTCCAGAACGGAACAATCAGCAGAAACAGCAGCAGCGGACGCACCTTGTGTGGCAGCTTCGCCAGAAACCAGGCAAAAGGATAGCCCAGCACCAGGCAGGCGAGGGTGGCGATCAGCGCCATATTCAGCGAGTGCAATAGCACTTCAAAATAGAGCGGATCGAGCAGACGCGTGTAGTTATCCAGCGTAAAGACCATTTTGACGAAACTGGCGTCGTCGCGGGTCAAAAAGCTGGTGCCAATGATCATCAGGTTGGGCAGAAAGACAAACAACACAAGCCAACCGACAATAGTGACAATCACTACATTCTGGAACTTACTTGTGTTCTTCATCAGCCAGTACGACCTCCCAGCTTTCTACCCAATTAATGGCCATTTTTTGGTCGAGAGAGTGGTCAAAGTCAGGATCGTCTTCATTGAAGAATTCGCTGACCATCACCATCTTGCCATTTTCCAGTTCAACAACCGACTCCAGCGTCATGCCTTTGTAGTTACGCTCGCGAACGTAACCAATCAGCCCTTCAGCGTGGTTGTCGTCGTTAATCTCTTCAACACGTAAGTCTTCCGGGCGCAGCAGAACATGCAGTTTTTGCCCCGGTTCAACGGCGAAGTTAACGTAGATATTACATTCGCGGCCTTCAACGTTGGCGCGTACGCGCTGCTCGTCTAGACGTTCGATGACAGTGGCGTTAAACATATTGATTTCGCCAATAAACCCAGCAACAAACAGGTTTTTCGGCTCTTCATAGATTTCACGCGGCGTGCCGTCTTGCTCAATGCGACCATCGCGCATCACCACAATCCTGTCCGACATGGTGAGTGCTTCTTCCTGGTCGTGAGTCACGAAGACGAATGTAATGCCAAGCTTACGCTGTAACGCTTTCAGCTCGTTCTGCATTTGCTTGCGCAGTTTGTAATCCAGCGCTGAGAGCGACTCATCCAGCAACAACAGACGAGGCTTGTTAACCACTGCGCGGGCAATGGCGACGCGTTGCTGTTGACCACCAGAGAGCTGATGCGGTTTGCGTTGAGCGAAGGTTTCCAGCTGCACCATCCGCAGGGCTTCCATCACGCGGGGCGTAATTTCAGCAGCGGGGGTTTTTTGCATGCGTAACCCAAAGGCCACATTTTCGAACACGGTCATGTGGGGGAAAAGTGCGTAGCTTTGGAAAACAGTGTTCACATAGCGGTTTTCCGCCGGAACGTGGGTGATGTCCTCGTTATCCAGCATGATGCGTCCGGAATCAACAGTTTCCAGACCTGCAATCAGGCGAAGAACGGTTGTTTTACCGCAGCCAGAAGGGCCAAGCAGCGTGAGGAACTCGCCATTGTTGATAGTCAGATCCAGCTGGGGAATGACCTCTTTACCATCAAAGCATTTGCGAATTCCCGCCAATTGCACCAGCGGTGAAAGCGAACTCGGTTGTTTATTCAATTTTTTACTCTGTCCCATGTAAACGCAACGGATGGCTTACCGATGCGGGGTTTGTGGTTAACCACCTTGGTGACTCTTAATGAGGGCGGTAATTCTACGGCAAACCGCTTGAATCGCCAATCTTTGTTGTGAATTACTGGCTTAGCTTTATATTCATTAAGGTAATGCTGATAAATATTCCCGCTTGCAGGGGTAAAAGTGACCTGACGCAATATTTGTCTTTTCTTGCTTCTTAATAATGTTGTCACAAAAAGTGAGGGTGACTACATGGATAAACTACTTGAGCGATTTTTGAACTACGTGTCTCTGGATACCCAATCAAAGGCAGGGGTGAGACAGGTTCCCAGCACGGAAGGCCAATGGAAGTTATTGCATCTGCTGAAAGAGCAGCTCGAAGAGATGGGGCTTATCAATGTGACCTTAAGTGAGAAGGGCACTTTGATGGCGACGTTACCGGCTAACGTCCCTGGCGATATCCCGGCGATTGGCTTTATTTCTCATGTGGATACCTCACCGGATTGCAGCGGCAAAAATGTGAATCCGCAAATTGTTGAAAACTATCGCGGTGGCGATATTGCGCTGGGTATCGGCGATGAAGTTTTATCACCGGTTATGTTCCCGGTGCTGCATCAGCTACTGAGTCAGACGCTGATTACCACCGATGGTAAAACCTTGTTAGGAGCCGATGACAAAGCAGGTATTGCAGAAATCATGACCGCGCTGGCGGTATTGCAACAGAAAAACATTCCGCATGGTGATATTCGCGTCGCCTTTACCCCGGATGAAGAAGTGGGCAAAGGGGCGAAACATTTTGATGTTGACGCCTTCGATGCCCGCTGGGCTTACACCGTTGATGGTGGTGGCGTAGGCGAACTGGAGTTTGAAAACTTCAACGCTGCGTCGGTCAATATCAAAATTGTAGGCAATAACGTTCACCCAGGCACAGCGAAAGGTGTAATGGTGAATGCGCTGTCGCTGGCGGCACGTATTCATGCGGAAGTTCCGGCGGATGAAAGCCCGGAAATGACAGAAGGCTATGAAGGTTTCTATCACCTGGCGAGCATGAAAGGCACCGTTGAACGGGCCGATATGCACTACATCATCCGTGATTTCGACCGTAAACAGTTTGAAGCGCGTAAACGTAAAATGATGGAGATCGCCAAAAAAGTGGGCAAAGGGTTACATCCTGATTGCTACATTGAATTGGTGATTGAAGACAGTTACTACAATATGCGCGAGAAAGTGGTTGAGCATCCGCATATTCTCGATATCGCCCAGCAGGCGATGCGTGACTGCGATATTGAACCGGAACTGAAACCGATCCGCGGCGGTACCGACGGCGCGCAGTTGTCGTTTATGGGATTACCGTGCCCGAACCTGTTCACTGGCGGTTACAACTATCATGGTAAGCATGAGTTTGTGACTCTGGAAGGTATGGAAAAAGCGGTGCAGGTGATCGTCCGTATTGCCGAGTTAACGGCGCAACGGAAGTAAGCGAAAAGGGATGCGGCATGTGATGCCGCATCCGGCTTAAATCCAAACTTACCCTTCGAAGAACCAATACCCGCTATTGACCAGCGCCGCGAGCATCGCGAGGAATGACGGATCTTCCAGCGCATCGCCAAAATTCTCCGCAGTCAGCGCAATGTTGCTGGCGAGTGCATCCAGTGCCGGACGGTGCGGGGAATCGATCTTCTCACCATTGGCATACACGTCGTCGCCAATGCGCAATACGCGCAGACCACCCAGACGCACCAGCACTTCACCTTGTTTCAGCGCATCGTAGATTTCATCCGGCTGATAAGGCGGCTCTGGCGGCGCGATATCCAGTTCATGGCGTGACTGGGATATAAACTCCCCAAACCATTGCTTAAAGTGTTCCGGCTGGTTGATCAATTCGAGCATCATCTCACGCAGTTTATCCATCTCTTGCGGCAGAACATCCGCAGGATGAGCGCGAGGTGAAACATCAGGATCGCTGTAGTAGTTGCCGCCCAGTTCACGTTGCAGCACATAATCGGCAAATCCGCTAATCAGTTCCCGCGTATTTGGTGCGCGAAAACCGACGGAATAGTTCATCGCATTTTCCAGCGCGTAGCCTTCATGGGGGAATCCTGGCGGAATATAAAGAATATCGCCTGGCTCCAGTTCTTCATCAATGATGGCTTCGAACGGATCAACCTGTAACAGATCCGGGTGCGGGCAGTGCTGTTTCATTTGCAGCTTTTCGCCCACTCGCCAGCGACGGCGACCAGTACCCTGAATAATAAACACGTCGTACTGATCGAGATGCGGGCCGACGCCGCCGCCAGGTACGGAAAAAGAGATCATCAGGTCATCAATACGCCAGTCCGGCAGTTCACGGAACGGTCGCATCAGCGCGGCGGTCGGCTCATGCCAGTGGTTCACTGCTTGCACTAACAATGACCAGTTAGTTTCACCGAGATGATCGTAGCTTTCGAACGGACCGTGGCTGACCTGCCATTTGCCATCCTGGTGACTGACCAGTCGACTGTCGACTTCGCTTTCCATCGCCAGACCCGCCAACTCGTCTGGAGAGATCGGGTCAATAAAATTATTAAAGCCGCGTTTTAACACCACCGGGCGTTTCTGCCAGTGACGTTCAAGAAAATCGGGCCAGTTAAGAGTGAGTTGGTATTCCATGTTAAGCATCCACAGGCTGGTATCTGCAACCGATTATAACGGATGCTTAACGTAATGCGTGAAGTATGGACATATTTATTCATCTTTCGGCGTAGAATGCTGGCGACCAAAAATCACCTCCATCCGCGCACCGCCAAGCATGCTCTCTCCGGCGACGATTTTACCCTCATATTGCTCGGTGATTTCGCGGGCTACCGCCAGCCCCACACCTTGCCCAGGGCGTAAAGTATCAACCCGTTGACCACGGTCGAAAATGACCTCTCGCTTGCTTAATGGAATACCGGGGCCATCATCCTCGACAACAATATAGAGATGCTCGTCGGTTTGCCTTGCAGAAATTTCGACAAACTCGAGGCAATATTTACAGGCATTATCCAGCACATTGCCCATCACCTCGACAAAATCGTTCTGCTCACCGACAAAGCTGATCTCTGGCGAAATATCGAGAGAGATATTGACCCCTTTGCGTTGATACACTTTGTTCAGCGCCGAGGTGAGATTGTCCAGCAGTGGGGCGACCGGATGCAGCTCGCGGCTGAGCAATGTCCCGCCGCGCATACTGGCACGATGCAGGTAGTAGCCAATTTGCTGTGAAATGCGGCTGATTTGCTCCAGCATTACCGGTTCAGCATCACTGACGCTCATCTTTTCACTACGCAGAGAACGCAGCGTACTTTGCAGCACCGCCAGTGGCGTTTTCAGACTATGGGTCAGGTCGGTGAGCGTTGTACGATATTTGTCGTAACGTTCGCGTTCACTTTTTAACAATCGGTTCAGGTTTCGTACCAGACTGGTCAGTTCTCGCGTTGTGGCTGGATTGATCAATTCGCGGTTATGTTCTTCCAGTTCGCGGACTTCTTTTGCCAGGGCTTCGATGGGGCGTAAACTCCACCAGGCGGCGACCCACAGCAGCGGGATCACTAACAGCAGATTGGCTGAGAGCACATAGATAAACCAGCTCCAGACCATATAGGAACTTTTTAGCTCCACCGGAATGGTATCCACCACCACAATGGTTAACTTTGGCATCCGCGATGTTGCCGGGTAGACGTTTACCGCCACCGAGTGGGTCATCTCCGCGTCGTCATCATCTTCCCGCACTTCCTGCAACTGTTGCTGTATCGAATGATCTCCACTCAGCAAGAGGCTGGTATCGTTAACATCCGCTTCAATTTCATGAAAACCATTCGATTTCAGCCAGTCAGGCTGGATCATCTTCATCAGCCAGGGCACGTCACGTTGCGCCCATAAAAGCTGCCCGTTCTCATCATAAATTAGCGTCATGGTGGGGCTTTGCTTGTCGATATTTTCGGGTAACTCGACATGCAACTTATTGTTTTCCCACTTCGCAAGGGTATAGAACAGATTGCTCTCGCCACGTAACAGCCGAAACGTAGTTTTATCGAAACTGACGCTATAACCGATCAGCGCGACCATTCCGTAGGCAAGCGAAAGCACCAGTACTACCGCTGCCGTTGCTAACAGAAAACGTACCCGCAGCGAGAGCGGGAAAAAAAGACGCAGTAATTTTTTCATCAGCGCAATTCGAACAAATAGCCCTGGCCGCGAACGGTAGTAATCACTTCTTGCGGATATTGTGCCTGAATTTTTTTGCGCAGACGTCCCATCAGTACATCAATGGTATGGCTTTCCCGCAGCTCCGCATCCGGATAAAGTTGTAGCATTAACGAATCTTTGCTGACCACTTTGCCATTATTGCGTATCAACGTTTCCATAATGGTGTATTCGAACGCGGTCAGTTTGATCACTTCGTCATTAATAGATAATTCACGGCGAGAGAGATCAACCTGAAACGGGGGGAGCGAAATGACCTGTGAAGCTAGGCCGCTATTACGCCGCATTAATGCCTGCATTCGCGCCATCACCTCTTCAATATGAAACGGTTTAGTCACGTAATCATCAGCACCGGCACTTAATACTTCGACTTTGTCCTGCCAGCTTTCACGAGCGGTTAATACCAGAATCGGCAGTGAAACATCATTGCTACGCCAGCGGCGAATCAGTGACAGACCGTCCTCGTCTGGCAATCCCAGATCGACAATCGCAATATCCGGTAAATGTTCATTGAGATAATAATCGGCTTCTTTGGCATCTTCTGCGTCATCGACCTGATGACCAGCATCCTGAATCTGAACTTTAAGGTGGTGACGTAACAACGCATTGTCTTCAACAACCAGTACGCGCATTTTTATTTCTCCCTGTCTTAATTATTAAAATAGTGTAACGCGATTATGTGGTTATGGGGGTAAACATTAAATAAACCAGCGGGGAGGGGAGGTAAAGTGAAAAAAGAAAAAGTGGATAATCTTAATAAGCAGGCCGGACAGCATCGCCATCCGGCACTGTTTTGAGGCTTATTTCAGCTCATCAACCATGGTGATGGCGCGACCAATGTAGTTAGCCGGCGTCATTGCTTTCAGGCGGGCTTTCTCTTCTTCTGGCAACGCCAGACCGTCGATAAACTGCTTCATGCCTTCGGCGTCAACGCGCTTACCGCGAGTCAGCTCTTTCAGCTTCTCGTACGGTTTTTCGATGCCATAGCGACGCATAACTGTCTGGATTGGCTCAGCCAGCACTTCCCAGTTGTGATCCAGCTCATCCAGCAGATGGTCACGGTTTACTTCCAGTTTGCTCACGCCTTTCAGGGTGGATTGATATGCAATCAGCGCATAACCGATACCCACGCCGAGGTTACGCAGCACGGTGGAGTCGGTCAGGTCACGCTGCCAGCGGGAAACCGGCAGTTTGCTTGCCAGATGCTGCAATACCGCGTTGGAAAGGCCCAGGTTCCCTTCGGAGTTTTCGAAGTCGATCGGGTTAACTTTATGCGGCATGGTGGAAGAACCAATCTCACCAGCGATGGTTTTCTGTTTGAAGTGGTTAAGGGCGATATAACCCCAGACGTCACGGTCAAAGTCGATAAGAATTGTGTTGAAGCGCGCAACGCAATCAAACAGCTCGGCAATGTAGTCGTGCGGTTCGATCTGGGTAGTGTACGGGTTCCACTGAATACCCAGCGAGGTGACGAACTCTTCGCTGAACTGATGCCAGTCAACTTCCGGGTAAGCGGCGATGTGGGCGTTATAGTTACCGACCGCGCCGTTGATTTTGCCGAGGATCTCCACCTGATTAAGCTGGCGGTACTGACGTTCCATGCGGTAGGCAACGTTTGCCATCTCTTTACCGATGGTTGACGGCGTGGCTGGCTGACCGTGGGTACGAGACAGCAGCGGGATATCACGATACTGAACGGCGAGATCTTTAATGCCGTCAATCAGTTGACGCCAGTACGGCAGGATCACTTCATCACGCGCGGTTTTCAGCATCAACGCGTGGGAGAGGTTATTGATATCTTCCGAAGTACAGGCAAAGTGGATGAATTCAGAAACCGCGTGCAGTTCCGGGATATCCGCCACTTTTTCTTTCAGGAAATACTCAACCGCTTTAACGTCGTGGTTAGTGGTACGCTCGATGGTTTTGATGCGTGCTGCATCTTCTTCGCTGAAACTGGCGACAATTGCATCAAGGTAACCGATTGCGTCGGCAGCAAAAGCAGGAACTTCCTTGATCGCTGCGTGCGCGGCCAGTTTTTGCAGCCAACGTACTTCAACTTGTACACGGAATTTCAGCAAACCATATTCGCTGAAAATCCCGCGCAGCGCGCTGACTTTATCGCCGTAGCGTCCATCGACAGGGGAAACGGCGGTCAGTGAGGATAATTCCATAGATCACAACTCCGGGGTTAAATGAGCAAGAATTTGTTTTGCCTGAGTGGTCAGGCGATTACGAGAAAACATCAGTTGCAGACGTCCGCCGCCGACCTGGTGCCAGAGCACGGCGGCGCGAATGCCTGCCAGCAGGGTGGCGCGAACTTTCGCCTGCACCTGTGGGCTTTGCAGTACAGCAGGGGAACCAGTGACCTGAATGCGCGGGCCTAGCGGGCTGATAACATCAACATAGATGGCGGCCATCGCGCTCATCAGCGTTTCGGACTGTAAATCGAAGTGTTCGAGCTGGCGTTGCAGGCCGTTGATCCGGTTGCCCAGAGTGTCGAGAGCACCTTTCGCTGAGGAGAGTTTGCGCTCAAGCACCATCAGGCTGAGTGTGTAGCGGGTTAACTCCGCGTTTAAGCCCTGGCGACTGCTGGCATTGAGCACGCCGAGCAAGGTTTCCAGCCCGACGCGCAGGTTGGCTTCGCTACCGCCAAAAACCGCCAGCGTCGAGCTGGGGTTCATATCAATAATACTGTTGAGTGAGACGTGTAGCGCATCGGCATCACAATGCCCCTGGTGAGCGAGTTGTTGCACCAGGCGTGCCGACTGACAAATACCGGCCAGGGCGAGGGTGATGTCATAGTAATTCTTTGCCACGTTCACTGCTTCCTTGTTTTAAGTAAAGAAAATAATCAGACCGGCAGCGGCAGACGCTGCTCAATAATACCGCCACCGAGGCACACTTCACCGTCATAGAAGACGGCAGACTGGCCCGGCGTCACGGCGGCAACCGGCTCATCGAAAATCACTTCAATGCGATCATCGTCCAGCGCCTTGACGGTGCACGGAATGTCGGTCTGGCGATAGCGGGTTTTTACCGTGCAACGCATAGTGCCGGTGAATGGTTCGCGATCGACCCAGTGCAGCTGCTGGGCAATCAGACCGACAGACATCAGACGCGGGTGTTCATGGCCCTGCGCAACAATCAGAATGTTGTTTTCGACGTCTTTATCGACCACATACCACGGTTCTTCGGTGCCGTCTTTGGTGCCACCGATACCCAGACCTTTACGCTGACCGAGGGTGTGATACATCAGCCCCTGGTGCTCACCAATTTCATCGCCATCGACGGTAATGATTTTGCCCGGTTGCGCCGGGAGATAACGGCCCAGGAACTCGCGGAATTTACGTTCGCCAATGAAGCAAATGCCGGTAGAGTCTTTTTTCTTCGCGGTGACCAGACCGAGATCTTCAGCAATCTTACGCACCTGCGGTTTTTCCAGTTCGCCGACCGGGAACAGGCTTTGCGCAATCTGCTCATGGCTAAGCGTATAAAGGAAGTAGCTCTGGTCTTTATTGCTGTCCAGACCACGCAGCAGGCGGCTCTTGCCATCGACATCTGCCCGACGTACATAATGACCGGTAGCGATATAATCGGCACCTAAATCTTCGGCGGCAAATTCGAGGAAGGCTTTAAATTTGATCTCTTTGTTGCACAGAATATCCGGATTCGGCGTGCGACCGGCTTTATATTCGGCAAGGAACAGTTCGAAGACGTTGTCCCAGTACTCGGCAGCAAAGTTAACGGTGTGCAGTTCAATGCCGAGCTTGTCGCAGACAGCCTGGGCATCAGCCAGATCCGCTGCCGCTGTGCAATATTCCTCACCGTCGTCTTCTTCCCAGTTCTTCATAAACAGGCCTTCGACCTGATATCCCTGTTGTTGCAACAGCCAGGCAGAAACGGAGGAATCGACACCGCCGGACATGCCGACGATTACTTTTTTTGCGGTTTCAGACATTGGATCACTCACGACATTGAACTTCAAGGCGGCGTATTCTATCACGCAGCCTTTTAGATGACACCCTTTGTAAAAGGCCAGTTAAAATCGCCAATCATCTCCAGCGGATAGCGTTGCCCGCTTTGATAACAACGAATACTTTCCGCCACCAGCGGCGAACGAAGATTTGACGCCTGTAAAATTTCTTCGGCGCTAACCCAACGGCAGCAGTCGATATCGCTGTCATGAGGCTGGGTCGGGCATATTTGCTCAAGCTCAATGGCAAAAAGGAAACGCAAAAACGGCGTTTTATCTGGCGCAATCCACTGATGCATACGAATAAAGTGTTGCGGCTGCGCGCTGATGCCGGTTTCTTCCCACAGCTCACGCGCAGCAGCTTCCACTAGCGTCTCATCCGCTTCCAGATGCCCCGCCGGTTGGTTCCATAACGCTTTACCATTAATCGTCTCTTCAACGACTAAAAATTTGCCTTCTGCGTGCACCACGCAAGCAACGGTAACGTGCGGTTTAAACATTTTGCGTCCTTAATCTGTCGCTTCTCGCCATTCGCCATTGGCAAGATTATCCAAAGAGTAATCACCCATCGCATAGCGAATCAGTCGCAGCGTGGGGAAACCAACATGGGCGGTCATGCGGCGCACCTGGCGATTGCGTCCTTCATATAAGGTGATCTTCAGCCAGCTGGTGGGAATACTTTTGCGTTCACGAATTGGTGGATTCCGCGGCCATAACCACGCGGGTTCGTCAACCAGCTCTACGCCTGCGGGCAGGGTAGGGCCATCATTTAAGGTTACGCCATTGCGCAAGGCTTCAAGTGCGTCTTGTGTGGGAATACCTTCCACCTGCACATAATAGATTTTTCCGGTGCGTTTACCCGGCTGGGTTAAACGCGCCTGCAACGCGCCGTTATTGGTCAGCACCAGCAACCCTTCGCTATCGCGGTCGAGACGACCTGCCGCATAAACGCCCTGAACCGGGATGAATTCTTTTAATGTTTTGCGTCCGGCTTCATCGGTGAACTGCGGAAGAACATCGTAGGGTTTATTGAACAGGATCACACGCGTGGGCTGGTTTTCAGGTTTACGCCTGGCAGAACGTTGCGAGCTGAATCGCTTAACCTGGTGATTTCTAAAAGAAGTTTTTTGCATGGTATTTTCAGAGATTATGAATTGCCGCATTATAGCCTAATAACGCGCATCTTTCATGACGGCAAACAATAGGGTAGTATTGACAAGCCAATTACAAATCATTAACAAAAAATTGCTCTAAAGCATCCGTATCGCAGGACGCAAACGCATATGCAACGTGGTGGCAGACGAGCAAACCAGTAGCGCTCGAAGGAGAGGTGAATGGAAAGTAAAGTAGTTGTTCCGGCACAAGGCAAGAAGATCACCCTGCAAAACGGCAAACTCAACGTTCCTGAAAATCCGATTATCCCTTACATTGAAGGTGATGGAATCGGTGTAGATGTAACCCCAGCCATGCTGAAAGTGGTCGACGCTGCAGTCGAGAAAGCCTATAAAGGCGAGCGTAAAATCTCCTGGATGGAAATTTACACCGGTGAAAAATCCACACAGGTTTATGGTCAGGATGTCTGGCTGCCTGCTGAAACCCTTGATCTGATTCGTGAATATCGCGTTGCCATCAAAGGCCCGCTGACCACTCCGGTTGGTGGCGGTATTCGCTCTCTGAACGTTGCCCTGCGCCAGGAACTAGATCTCTATATCTGCCTGCGTCCGGTACGTTACTATCAGGGCACCCCAAGCCCGGTTAAACACCCTGAACTGACCGATATGGTAATCTTCCGTGAAAACTCGGAAGACATTTATGCGGGTATCGAATGGAAAGCAGACTCTGCCGACGCTGAGAAAGTGATTAAATTCCTGCGTGAAGAGATGGGCGTGAAGAAAATTCGCTTCCCGGAACATTGCGGCATCGGTATTAAGCCGTGTTCTGAAGAAGGCACCAAACGTCTGGTTCGTGCAGCGATCGAATACGCAATTGCTAACGATCGTGACTCTGTGACCCTGGTTCACAAAGGCAACATCATGAAATTCACCGAAGGCGCGTTTAAAGACTGGGGCTACCAGCTGGCGCGTGAAGAGTTTGGTGGTGAACTGATCGACGGCGGCCCGTGGCTAAAAGTTAAAAACCCGAACACCGGCAAAGAGATCGTCATTAAAGACGTGATTGCTGATGCATTCCTGCAACAGATCCTGCTGCGTCCGGCTGAATATGATGTTATCGCCTGTATGAACCTGAACGGTGACTACATTTCTGACGCTCTGGCTGCACAGGTCGGCGGTATCGGTATCGCCCCAGGCGCAAACATCGGTGACGAATGCGCCCTGTTTGAAGCCACCCACGGTACTGCGCCGAAATATGCCGGTCAGGACAAAGTAAACCCAGGCTCTATTATTCTCTCCGCTGAGATGATGCTGCGCCATATGGGCTGGACTGAAGCCGCTGACCTGATTGTTAAAGGTATGGAAGGCGCAATCAACGCGAAAACCGTAACCTATGACTTCGAGCGTCTGATGGATGGCGCTAAACTGCTGAAATGTTCAGAGTTTGGTGATGCGATCATCAAGAACATGTAATCTCTACATGTGTTAAATATTGAAACGGGCGTGTTATACGCCCGTTGTTTTATTTATGTGGATATTATTAATAGCATGTCGAGAATATTTATATGAAGGCCATTACTTGAGTCCATATGGGCATATTTTTATAATACAACTATTATGTAAACATTTATTTGTTATTTCGCTTTCTCCTGGAGGACACTCTTGACTGCTTTTGAGTAAAATCCATAAATCCTTGTTGAATGGTGTGATGTTATAAATAGTAATAGGGTATTCTTTATCCTTAAGGATAATACCAGACTTAACCGGTGTAAATATACTTCCAGGAGGGAGAAATATAGTAGATTGATACCAGATGATCATTTTCATATCACCCCATATGGCTGAAAAAGATATGCCGCATGTAGGTTGAATTACCGTGTCAATTACTATCCACTTCATTTGTTATGTCTTATCCCACGGTATTTAATATGGTTCATTAGGATGTTTATTTCTTGATTTTGCATATGAGTATATTACCCTCTCAAAAAAACAAATTAATTAAAAATTAAAACCATTGTTTATATAAAACAAAATTTAAAGCAAGAAATCTCAATAGATATTAAACAAAATGAGATTTAGTGAAAACATTAAATTATTCACTTCGTTTTAGATTTGTTTAGCTAAAATGTTATACATTCAAATGACTGAACATCCTGTAATTAAAACATAGCCTTTATACTACTTTGTGCCAATTTGCTAAACATTATGGTTGGCCTTTTTATATAACGATAATGACGAATATAAGCATGACATGAGAATAAGGTTTCAATTTTTTAGTTATATAGGAATGGTTTAACCCATTCCTGGCTAAAATACATATAACCGGATGATGACTAAACCAAAACACATGTGCGTTAAGTATTGAAACGGGCGTATGGCACGCCCGTTGTTTTTTATAAATATGTTAACCGCTATAAAATAACGTATCAAAAGTCAAGTGATCACATTTCAAATATCAAGTTGATAGTATTGATCTGGTGATTATTTATGGGTGGCAATAAAAAGATAGTATTACTCATCCATATGAATAGTCTCTGCACTTTTATTTCCATTATGCTAATGCCTTACTGAATTATGAAGCATTTTTTAAGCATCCAACTTTAGCTAGATTAATGGTTTATTATTTTCTACATCTTCAATATATAAAAGCGTATTATCAATGGCGTAGTAACTGCGTTTGTTATGATTAACATCAGTAACCCACCGGAAAACGCCCGCGTCTGCCAGTGTTGAACAGTATTCCCGAAATGTTGATTTTCCGCAAATATGAAGCAATGCGGCCTCTTTTATTTTAGCAGGGTTCTTGGTCGTACTAACTTTTAACAGGTTCCTGGTTCCTCTTAATAACAAAACCGTGTCATCGTGAGTAATAATTCTGATGTTATCCGTAGCCAGATAATAAATGTAATGTGCAATACGGTGATGTTTTAATTCTGAATAAAACCAGGAGAAGTTTTGCTCTTTTCTCACTTGCTCAAACATCTTTTGAAAAACAACAACCTGATCCATCAGGATAATAACCTCTTGTTAGTTGTGAGACTGCGTAGTGTGCACGATCGGTTTTACCACTTCAATCTGGTCTGTCCTTTGGCTGTGATATGTACAAAGTGTGAAAGGGGGATTACCTGAATTCTCCCGGTGAGCATTTTGCAACGGACCAGCTCCGGTACAAACGCTGTTGTGGGTTCAGATTATAAGATTCTGTCTAAGGGGCGGGATAAAGGTGAAATTAGGGGGCATGAAAGATGACTTTATAACCTTGCTCACCCCAGTGTTGTAAAAGTTCGTTTTGCCTTCTCGTTGGTGCCATGCCTGTCCAGACAATCAATGTTTGCGTTGGGAACAGTTCCGGGCGCGGCGCTTCAATGGGATCAGCAAGAACAGAAATGTGCCATCCTGACAATGATAAACGCCATGCTTCCAGCCACAATCGTGCTCTCTCTTCAACATTCCACGCCATCAGAATGGCTTCTTTACCGGGCTTACGGCGCATTTCGAAAAGCGAGGCTGCTGCGTATTCAATTAATGCGCCGTCAAACATACTGCTCATAATGCGGGAGGTGTTGTGATCAAGCACGAGACGCTGGCGAACAGGAAGGTAAACATGATTAATCAATTGATCTACTGGGTACTCTCGACCCAGTGAAATAATTCTCGCGCGTAGTTTGGCAGGATTAGCCATACGAAGAATTGACATCATCTCTTCTTGCAGGCGGCTCCAGTCATCTTCCGTATCCTGGCTGGTGGTTTCCAGTAATGCTTTAACTTTGCCTACAGGGACGCCATTACTTATCCAACGCTTGATCTCTTCGATGCGTTGTATGTCTTCTTCATCAAAGAGTCGGTGTCCGCCTTCACTGCGCTGTGGTTTTAACAAACCGTAGCGGCGTTGCCAGGCCCGGAGAGTGACAGGATTAATCCCGCAACGTTCAGCAACATCACCAATGCTGTAATAAGCCACAATTCCTCCTTGCGGTCACAAATCTCCGTCGCCTGTACACGACCCAATAATACTTTGTACAATATACGCTAAAATTGTACAAAGTATAAATAAGATTTCAGCTAAATTGAATGAAACATTATTTTTAATGTGGATTAAATTTAAACATAACGTATTCATTTTCACGATGATTTACTGAAATCATGTGAAATAATGTGCTGAAAATTATTTTTTCTCTGGCCACGCAACTGAAGGGATACCATTCAATTTAGCTTTAGCAAACAGATCTCCCTGAAACATCTCAATTCCTGCGGATTCAAGCCACATCCACTCTTCTGGTGTTGCCACGCCCATAGCACTGACTTGAATTTCAAGTGATGTACAGCATTTTATGATCGCTTGAATAATTGCCTGCCGTGGCCCGCTTTTATGAACATTGGTAATCAATTCCTGACTGATTTTAATTCTGTCAGGCTGGAAGCGTGACAGGAGTAACAAACCGGCAAAACCTGCGCCAAAATGATCAATTGCTACACTGATACCGGCAGCCTTAAGCGATTTAATCGCTTCTGCAAACTCATCAAACCGAGATATGACTTCACTTTCAGTAAATTCAACGATGATTTGTTCAGGCACCAGAGCATTGGCCTTTATTTCATCAAGTAAAAAAGAGACTGCGTCAGGTTCGTTAACCAGGGTCATAGGTAATAGATTGATTGAAATCATTTTATCACCGAGGTCAAGTGCGTGTGCCATCGCGAATGCAAGCGCCTTACTTTTGAGATCCGCTGTATAGATTTCCCCTTCTTTACGCTGCCCAACCGCTATAGCTGACGGGCTGTCTTCATTTTTTTGCACAATGGCTTCAAAAGCGATTATCCGCCGCGATAAGGGATCGACAATAGGATGAAAGGCAAAGTGGTCGTTTATAGTTGGTGAAAGGGTACAGGAATCAAGTTCTTTATCAGATCCGTCAGCGATAAAAAGCCAGGAGTCTTCGGCAGGGATCTCGAAATAGGTTGCTTGTTCGGTTGCAAGGACAAAAGTACGAAAAAATTGTAGCGCTCTGTCATCATAAGTTAGCTGAAATTTTGATGTGCCTTTGTCGAATACGGCCTGTAAAACGTCATCTCGCTCGTGCAGGCGCAAATCAAATAATTCCATTCCCGCTTTGCCAAAACGGCGAGCAGGCGCGTAATCGCACAGCAGCTCAACAATATTATAGTGCCGTGGATCCTGGCATATAGCCCGATATATCATTTTAACCTGTTCTTCCGGACCTTCCAGAAGCTGGAAAAAATGAGAACCATTAAACAGTAAGATCCCTGTTACGTCAGACTGCATGTTCCTGCGATTTGCTATCGAAACCATTTCTTCGATTTTTTTGACAGGTTCGTCGTCACGTATATGGCTACGATAAATAAGGGTGGTAAGCATTAACTGTCCAGGGTAATGGGAGAGGCGAGAGTAAGACGGTAACAGACATATCTTCCGGTGTCTTTCTTTTAATACCAAAACATAACTGTTTCTTTACATTGATAAAAAATGGAAAAAGTTGAAGATGAGTTGGCGAAAATTCTTGTATAGGTTGTCATTTAAATGATGCAATATTTTTTATCATAACCTGTTGTTTTATATGTATTAGCACTAAATGCAAAAAATTAACTTATCATTCTGTACACATATTTCGTACAAGTTTGCTATTGTTACCTCACTTAACATTGATTAACATTTTTAACAGAGGCGTAGCATGCATCAAAATTCAGTGACTTTAGATTCTGCGGGAGCAATCACTCGTTACTTTGCAAAAGCTAACTTGCCTACTCAGCAGGAAACTCTCGGGGAAATTGTGACTGAGATTTTGAAAGATGGACGTAATCTGAGTCGAAAGTCGCTTTGTGCCAAACTTCTATGCCGACTGGAACAAGCGACAGGGGAAGAGGAACAGAAACATTATAATGCACTAATTGGGTTGCTTTTTGAATAATGCAACAGCCTGATTATTTAACAGGTTAGCTATGAAGTCGTTATGAAGACATCTGATAATGAAAGTACAAAATATGAAATTACTGGCCAGGCGGTGCTCCATATACTGCGCATGAAGATAAATTTTTCGTTACAGACTCTTATTAAGCAATTACTCGTAATGAAATCGGCTGAGGAAAATGCTTTCCGACGAGATTTAATTGACAGCATAATTCGTGATTTTAGCAACAGTGATACAGGAGAGCCAAACAGAAGAACAGCGATAGCTGACAATAAAAGTATGTTCAATGGTAAGAAAATAAACAGAATACATTAAAATTTCATAAGTAAGATGAGAGGTTACCATGCTTGAAGATACTACAATTCATAATGCAATAACTGATAAAGCGTTATCAAGCTACTTTCGTAGTTCAGGTAATTTGTTAGAAGAAGAGTCAGCTGTGTTAGGGCAGGCTGTGACCAATTTAATGCTTTCAGGCGATAATGTTAATAATAAAAATATTATCTTAAGTCTGATACACTCTCTGGAAACAACAAGTGATATTCTCAAAGCTGATGTGATTAGAAAAACACTGGAAATCGTGTTGCGATACACAGCTGATGATATGTAACTTTTAATTATTAAGTATAAGTTTATAGAAAACTCAGTCATCTTATTTTTGTCTGTCGCTTTAGACTATACACAGCATAATTTTATTGGGTCAATATTCCTACGAGGCTGACATGAATAATTCAATCCCCGAGAGATTTATTTTTCAATGTGCTTTGTTTAAAAATCTCGAGAGGGAGGTGCTCATGACGCACGGGTATGTTGATAGTCATATTATTGATCAGGCTTTACGCTTGCGTTTAAAAGATGAAACTAGTGTGATTCTTTCTGATCTCTATCTGCAAATCTTGCAGTACATTGAAATGCATAAGACTACACTAACGGATATCATTATTAATGACAGGGAATCAGTGCTCTCTTAGAACTTGAGTAAGGTTATAGAATAAACATCAGCTGTATCATCATGCTGGTGCAAAGTGAGCATTTCAGGCGTTATGCTTTCTTAATATATCCGCAATATCAGGGGGCAAACAGGAATGGAGAGCGCTCGTTTTCCATTCTTGACGCCTGATATCCCACCTAATTTGTTTAATTCTGACTACATTGTGCTCAAAAATTAATAGGTTAGATGAAGATGGAGAAAATTTTATCTTCGGCGTGGATATTTCTTATGCTCTCTACCATGCTCTCTGTAGATGCCAGTGCGAGCGAATGAATGGCATTTTCATGTATTAAACCCTTTGGCCGGGACAAGCAAATGCGCAATACACTCATACCCATCTTCATTGCGATATGCTTGTTTATAACCGGTGTCACTATTTTGAACATCCAGCTCTGGTATTCCGCAAAAGCAGAGTACCTGGCGGGAGCAAGATATGCCGCCAACAATATCAATCATATACTTGAAGAAGCGTCACAGGCGACTCAAACGGCGGTTAACATTGCCGGGAAGGAATGCGACCTCGAGGAGCAATATCAGCTTGGCACTGAAGCAGCTCTGAAACCTCACCTGCGCACAATCATCATTCTCAAACAGGGAACGGTCTGGTGTACATCCTTACCGGGGAATCGGGTCCTACTGTCTCGTATTCCTGTTTTCCCGGACAGTAATTTACTGCTGGCTCCGGCAATCGACACCGTTAATAGATTACCTATCCTGCTCTATCAGAACCAATTTGCAGATACGCGCATTTTGGTTACGATAAGTGATCAGCATATTCGCGGGGCGCTTAATGTACCCTTGAAAGGGGTAAGGTATGTATTACGCGTGGCAGATGACATTATTGGACCTACGGGTGATGTGATGACGCTTAATGGACACTATCCCTATACCGAGAAGGTTCACTCCACAAAATATCATTTCACTATTATCTTTAACCCGCCGCCACTCTTTAGCTTCTACAGACTTATCGATAAAGGCTTTGGGATTTTGATATTTATTCTGTTAATCGCCTGCGCCGCGGCCTTCCTGCTTGATAGGTATTTCAATAAAAGCGCAACGCCTGAAGAGATCTTGCGACGGGCTATAAATAATGGGGAGATCGTCCCATTTTACCAACCTGTGGTAAATGGTCGGGAAGGGACATTGCGGGGAGTTGAGGTGTTAGCCCGCTGGAAACAACCTCACGGTGGATATATATCACCCGCGGCATTTATTCCACTTGCTGAAAAATCCAGATTAATCGTTCCGCTTACGCAAAGCCTGATGAATCAGGTTGCCAGACAGATGAACGCTATCGCGAGTAAACTGCCGGAAGGTTTTCATATTGGGATTAATTTTAGCGCCTCGCATATTATTTCGCCGACATTTGTCGACGAGTGCTTAAATTACCGTGACAGTTTTACCCGTCGCGATTTAAACCTCGTTCTGGAAGTTACCGAGCGTGAGCCATTAAATGTTGATGAAAGTCTGGTTCAGCGGTTGAACATTCTGCATGAAAATGGTTTTGTCATCGCGCTGGATGATTTCGGTACTGGCTACTCAGGGCTTTCTTATCTGCATGACCTGCATATTGATTATATCAAAATTGATCACAGTTTCGTTGGCCGCGTAAACGCAGACCCAGAATCAACTCGGATTCTGGATTGTGTATTGGATCTGGCGCGTAAACTTTCGATCAGTATCGTCGCTGAAGGTGTCGAAACGAAAGAACAACTTGACTATCTGAATCAAAATAATATCACATTTCAGCAGGGTTATTATTTCTATAAACCGGTAACATACATCGACCTGGTCAAAATTATCCTTTCTAAACCGAAGGTGAAGGTTGTGGTTGAGTGAAAATCGATCAGTAAGGCCATAGTGCGGTGTAATTATAGACAGCTAATTAGCTCGTTGCCTCTTGTTACTATTGTTCATTATTTTGTTTGCTATAATTGTTTGAAAGTTTTGACAGGATTGCCATTAGTAGCATGAACAATAGTAATAATCTGGATTATTTCACTCTCTATATCATCTTTTCCATTGCATTTATGCTGATCACTCTCCTGGTCATCCTTATTGCAAAACCCAGTACCGGGCTGGGAGAAGTGCTTGTGACGATAAATTTGCTTAATGCCCTTGTTTGGCTGGCGATCAATCTGATTAATCGATTAAGGGAAAGACTCGTCAGCCACAGGGATCAGCAATAATCTTTCAGTTTCTCACTGTCAGTATGCGGCTGAATGGGGTGCTGACAGTGAACGCCTGGATCATTGAAGGAAAGGAATTATTGCGCAAATAGTTGTCAACCCTGGTGTTATCACAGTTGTTTTTTATATATCACCGGAATAATTTCTATGGCAACTATTAATAATTTTGATGTCGAAGAGTTATTTGTTAAACAAAATCGTCACTCCAAAGTGATCAATGTCATGAAAATAAGGTGAAAAATGATAATGCCGACTTATTTATCATTTATGTATTGTCGCTGTTTATCTATTTAAATTTCTTGTGCTTTTGTTTTTGTCTTTACTCTTCGTTTTGGTAATCTGAACTCATAGGTTATTTGACCAGGAATGTTTGTTAATCCAATGAATGGATGGTTAATCTATGAAACTGAAAAAACTCCCCGGGTTTAGTTTAGGACTTATTGCTTTGGCGGTGGGTAATGCATATGCTGAACAGTTTATTCAGCACGATGAATATAAACATGCTGTGGCAATAAAAGATGGAGAAGTAAAAGATATTGATAATGCGCTAGTTATAACAACGGGTAATGGAAGTTACGGGGTATCTGTTGCAGGAGAGGGTAGCAATTTAACCATTAACAAAGGCGTCATTGTAACAACGGGTGGTTTATATACTTCTGGCAATAGTCCTCTAAGCACAGTATATACAGCTAGCGCAGTCGTAAGTGAATATGGCGGTGCTGTCACTTTGCGGGGTAATAATACGATTGTCACGACGGGAGATTATTCTGTTGGTTTGTTAAGTCAAGTTGATGGAAACCTGAGTACTGATACCATAATAAGAGTCAACCCTGACGGTTCGGCTACCCCCTCTTTTTCTGACGGAGGTAATACTTTTATCGTTACTGCGGGTAATCACGCAGTCGGCGTTCTTGCGTGTGCATCTCCCGGAAGCGCGCGTGCGTGTGTATCTTCTCTTGATGAAGAAAGTACTGCCGATACAGGAAGTAATGAAAATAGCGCCAAAGCAATACTGGATATGGCAAAAGGGGAGATAACAACCCACGGAACAGAAAGTTATGCCGCTTACGCTAATGGCACTGTCGTCAAGGCGGGTAACAAGCTTGATTATACCAATGCCACCGTTATATTAACCGATGTTGATATCACCACGCATGGGGACAATGCTCATGCCATCGCTGCTCGCCAGGGGACAGTTTCATTTAACCAGGGAGAAATTTATACAACGGGTCCTGACGCCGCGATTGCTAAAATTTATAATGGCGGCACGGTGACGCTGAAAAATACATCTGCAGTCGCGCATCAGGGGGCTGGAATTGTGCTGGAGTCTTCCATAAATGGTCAGGAAGCAACGGTAGATATTTTATCTGGTAGCTCACTACGGTCAGCAAATGAAATCCTCTACAATAAAAATGAGACGAGTAACGTGACCATTACGGATAGTGAGGTATCATCGGCTGCAGATGTTTTTATCAATAATATTAAAGGTCATTTGACCGTCGATGCAACTAATTCAAAAATAACGGGTTCAGCCAATCTTTCAACAGATGATAACACTCATACCTATCTGTCGCTTTCAGATAATAGTACCTGGGATATTAAAGCTGACTCAACGGTGAGCAACCTCACGGTTGACAATAGTACGGTCTATATTTCCCGGGCAGATGGAAAGGATTTCGAACCAACAAGATTAACAATAACTGAAAATTACGTTGGTAATAATGGCGTATTGCATCTCAGAACTGAATTGGGTGATGATAATTCAGCTACGGATAAAGTCGTTATTAATGGAAATACCTCTGGAACAACCCGAGTTAAAGTTACCAATGCAGGAGGCAGCGGAGCTTACACGTTAAATGGGATAGAGATTATCAGCGTTGAGGGGGAATCAAATGGGGAATTTATTAAGGATTCGAGGATTTTCGCCGGTGCCTACGAATATTCATTAACCCGAGGTAATACCGAAGCGACCAATAAAAACTGGTATCTGACTAACTTCCAGGCAACGAGCGGCGGTGAAACAAACTCCGGAGGAAGTTCAGCGCCTACTGTTGCGCCTACCCCCGTTCTGCGCCCTGAAGCTGGAAGTTACGTCGCCAACCTGGCAGCCGCTAACACTCTTTTTGTTATGCGTCTGAACGACCGTGCGGGTGAAACGCGCTACATCGATCCTGTAACTGAACAGGAGCGTTCAAGCCGACTTTGGCTACGTCAAATTGGCGGGCATAATGCCTGGCGTGACAGCAATGGACAGTTGAGAACGACCTCGCATCGCTACGTCTCGCAGTTAGGGGGCGATCTGTTAACCGGTGGTTTTACCGATAGTGACAGTTGGCGTTTGGGAGTGATGGCTGGTTATGCCCGCGATTACAACTCAACTCATTCCAGCGTGTCGGATTATCGTTCGAAAGGGAGTGTCAGAGGCTATAGCGCAGGGCTGTATGCCACCTGGTTTGCCGATGACATCAGTAAAAAAGGCGCATACATTGACGCCTGGGCGCAATATAGCTGGTTTAAAAACTCGGTGAAAGGGGATGAGTTAGCCTATGAATCCTATAGCGCGAAAGGTGCAACCGTCTCGCTGGAAGCGGGTTACGGTTTTGCCCTGAATAAATCCTTTGGTCTGGAAGCGGCGAAATATACGTGGATCTTCCAGCCACAGGCACAGGCTATCTGGATGGGCGTCGATCATAATGCGCACACGGAAGCCAATGGCTCACGTATTGAGAATGACGCAAATAACAACATCCAGACCCGACTTGGTTTCCGCTCCTTTATTCGTACTCAGGAGAAAAACAGCGGTCCGCACGGTGACGACTTTGAACCTTTTGTTGAAATGAACTGGATCCATAACAGTAAAGATTTTGCTGTCTCAATGAACGGTGTGAAAGTTGAACAAGACGGGGCGCGTAATCTGGGGGAAATTAAACTTGGCGTAAATGGCAATCTGAATCCGGCGGCCAGCGTCTGGGGTAATGTGGGCGTGCAGCTGGGTGATAATGGCTACAATGACACCGCAATGATGGTGGGCCTGAAATATAAGTTCTGATCCCCGTTAGCTAAAATACCGCGTCGAATTCATCGACGCGGTAACATATTAAATATTATTTTTTGCCGATAGCACGCATAGTGTCATCAATTGCCGTGATCAACAGCATTTGCGGGTCTTTAGCGCAAACCTGATTCAGTTTTTCTACCACTTTGGCGCTTAGTTCCGGAGATTGCTCAATTTTTAAATCACGGCTGGCAACGCTGGCATTACCCATTACCGCAACAATTTCTGCAACCTGTGCGCTGTCAGTTTTTGCCATTTCGTTGGCTTCTGCGCAAGTAATATAGGTTTCTGACGGCAAACCGTTTTTAATATTGTAGTCCTGCGCCCAGGTCATTGGTGCGAAAACAAACAGACCTGCCAGTAAAGCAAATTTTTTCATCATCATTCCTTATTTCATTTTACCCAGAATTGCACCACCCGTACCGCCAATCACGGCACCTTTAATCGCCCCTTCGAGGCCATTGCCGGTCAGAACGCCAGTGACAGCACCAACGGCGGCACCCACTTTTGCACCTTTACGCGCATTTTTACCGTCGCGGCCTTTTTCTGTTACTGCACCAACACCAGCGCCAACAGCTGCACCTTTCAGTACGCCATTAACACCATTGCCAGTAAGTAAACCAACGCCTGCGCCTAGCAATGCACCTTTCGTGGTGCGATTCATATCCGCCATCGCTGGCGTGGAGCAGAACAATGCTGAGATAAGCCCGAAGGCAAGTATTTTTTTCTTCAACTTAGATGTCCGGTATTAAGTAAGTTGCACACACAATAATTTCGTCTTCAATTAAGATCTGCTTAACTAAAGAACGCTCGCTATTATTCAGATAATTCAAAATGAGCGTGACTGTGATGATAGGAATTATGTTTTTTACGGGAATGAGAATAATCTCAAATGAGAAATAACTCATTGATTGACAATATTTTTATTCAAGAAGTGTCATTGACTGTTAATACAATGTTGTAAAGGTAAGGTAATCTGATTTATCAATATTATTGTGTGATTTTTATGTGAGCAGAAAATATTCATCAGCAACGATTACATTAGTCATTTTATTTTGTCGACGGCCTCATTGTCGAAAAATAAGCGTACAACAGTATTATCAGAAAAGAGTGATTTTTTATCCAACTACACTTCAGCGCACTGCGTTTAAAAAATGCCTCTTTCTTATGCGGGATATCATTATTTCATCATGATGTCTTTGGTGAGCGGTGAACACAATACACTTGCGCTGTCTCTTCAGGATGAATCCCCTGGTCTGGTGCCTGCGGGCTGATGTTGCAGCAGAGCTAAGGTCGCTTAGACGCTACTATCATTTATCCAATGGCATGGAATCGAAATTAGTCGATACCCGCAGTATATATCGTGAACTGGGCGCAACGCTGAGTTACAACATGCGTCTGGGGAACGGCATGGAAGTTGAGCCGTGGCTGAAGGCGGCTGTGCGCAAAGAATTTGTCGATGATAACCGGGTGAAGGTGAATAATGACGGTAATTTCGTCAATGATTTGTCGGGCAGACGTGGAATATACCAGGCAGGTATTAAAGCCTCATTCAGCAGTTCGTTAAGCGGGCATCTCGGGGTGGGGTATAGCCATGGTGCCGGTGTGGAATCCCCGTGGAACGCGGTGGCTGGTGCGAACTGGTCGTTCTGACCATCAACGATTAAACTGCGCTTCGGCGCAGTTTTCGTTTACAGGGTGTTAAAAGGGAAAATTCTGCGGCAAAAAAAGCCCGCCAGTTACGGCGGGAAACCTCATCCTATGGGAGAACAATGAATAATGAAATTGCGGGGTTATCATCTCCCAGTATACCCATGCTAACAATAAGGTTATTTACTCAGCCAGGTATAAACATTTTGTTCTGTGTGGGGGAACAGCATTAAGGTGTAAAGGGGGGGGGAAGCAATGAGTAGTATCAGCAAGAATACTCTCGGCTTTTACCACAACGTGGATGAGAGGGATGAAAAACTCAAGGCAGAGATGACTCTGCCTTGAAGATAAATGCGCTTTTACAGCGGGCTTATTTCAGCTCTTCTGCTTCCGGTAAGGTCACGTTCAGCTCAAGAATAGAAATATCGCCATCTTTTTGCTCAAGCTGTACGGTTACCATCTCAGGATCAATTTGTACGTATTTACAAATGACCTCAAGAATATCTTTACGCAACTGCGGCAGATAGTGCGGTTCTGCATCGCTGCGACGGCGTTCAGCAACAATAATCTGCAGCCGTTCTTTTGCAATGTTGGCCGTGTTTTTCTTCCGCGAGAGAAAGAAATCGAGTAATGCCATAACTTATCCTCCGAACAAGCGTTTGAGGAAGCCTTTCTTCTCTTCTTCAATGAAGCGGAAAGGACGTTCTTCTCCCAACAGACGTTCTACGGTATCTGCGTAGGCTTTACCCGCATCGGCGTTAATGTCGAGAATGACCGGTTCACCCTGGTTAGAGGCGCGCAATACTGATTGATCCTCAGGGATCACACCGACGAGTTTGATGCGCAGGATCTCCAGCACATCTTCCATGCTCAGCATGTCACCTCTGCTTACGCGGCCTGGGTTATAGCGCGTTAACAGCAGGTGCTCTTTAATAGGCTCTTCGCCATTTTCTGCGCGGCGTGATTTCGACGCCAGAATGCCTAAAATACGGTCAGAGTCGCGTACTGAGGAGACTTCCGGGTTGGTGGTAATAATGGCTTCGTCTGCAAAATAGAGTGCCATTAGCGCACCGGTTTCAATCCCTGCCGGGGAGTCACAAACGATAAATTCAAAATCCATCGCTTTCAGATCATCAAGAACTTTGGCGACCCCTTCACGGGTGAGGGCATCTTTATCGCGTGTTTGCGATGCCGGAAGAATATAGAGATTTTCAGTACGCTTATCTTTAATTAACGCCTGATTTAGCGTTGCATCGCCCTGAATGACGTTGACGAAATCGTAAACGACCCGGCGTTCGCAACCCATAATCAGGTCGAGATTACGCAGGCCGATATCAAAATCTATCACGACAGTTTTCTTTCCCTTCTGGGCCAAACCAGTGGCGATGGCCGCGCTGGAGGTTGTCTTACCAACACCCCCTTTGCCCGAAGTAACAACAATAATGCGTGCCATAGAAATTCCTTGTTAAAAAGGGATCAATTTAACGGTTGAACGGTCAAAGCGTTTTCGACTAACTGCAGTCGCGCCGCTTTGCCATAAAATTCTGCTGGGATTTGATCACTCAGCCAGTATTCACCTGCGATGGACACCAGTTCCGCCATCAGGTTCGTGCAAAATATTTGCGTTTCTCGGTCACCACTTGCCCCTGCCAGCGCACGACCGCGCATCATGCCATAGACATGAATGTTACCATCGGCAATCAATTCGGCCCCAGCGCTAACGTGGCTTGTAACAATCAGATCACATTGTGGAGCATAAATACGCTGACCGGAACGCACCGGGGTATCTATTAAACGCGTTTTTGTGACCGGCGTTGTATTTTGCGCTGGAGCCTGCGGTGCGGGAGCTGGACGCGGCGCTTTTTCCTTTCCTTCCGTCAGGATAGGCAGCCCCATTTTTTCAATTTCGGCTTTAAGTTGCGCATCTTTGCAGCCACTTACGCCAATAACCCGCAAACCGGTTGCCGAAACCGCCTTATGCATCGCTGACCAGTTTACCGGGTCTTCCAGTGCACTGACGTTGAGTACAACGGGGGCATGTTTTAAAAATGCGGGGGCCTGAGCGATTTTGTCTTCCAGCGCCTGATGGATAACCTTAGGTTCTGCCTCATGCAGATGAACCACAGATAAAGTGAAGCTACTGCCTTTAAGCTCGATTGGCGTGTTTGACATCCTGGCCTTACTCAATTAGCTATTAATCATCGCCAGCGCGCGATGATGTTCCGAAGACTATAAGGCATGTTATAGTCTGGATTATATTGAGGCAAGTCACCCTCCCATTTATTCAGAGTAAAAGTCTATTCTGTGATAAATGGCGCTGATTCATAGCTTAAAAAATACCCTTGTCAATCAACCCATTGCCGTCGTACTTTTGATTGTTCTTATTTACGCTTCCTTTTTCCGCACCCTAATCGTGACAGCATCTTCAGGCCTGTTTAAATATCCAGTATTGAGGCAAGTGTATTTTTTCACCACGCCAGGCTTTCTTAACTTTCCATTTTTTGCGGCATCATTAAAGAACAGATACCCGTTATCTTAATATCCGCCACAGAATTGCTCTATCATAGAAACCGCAGAAGACGTCTGATACTTCTGTCAGGTCATCGTAACTCGTCCAGGTCAGCGGTTTTGATTACGGATTGATGATGAAATGAGCATAAGTGTTGTACGGTTGGATTATCAGGATGTGCTATGAATATGATGCGTATTTTTTATATCGGATTGTCAGGTGTGGGGATGATGTTCTCATCAATGGCGTCTGGAAATGACGCTGGCGGACTTCAATCTCCGGCGTGCGGCGTTGTTTGCGACCCGTATATTTGTGTGAACTCAGATGGCATTTCCCCAGAGTTAACAAGGAAATATCTCGGCGAAAAAGCCGCTGAAAACTTACAATCATTACAAGGCTACGATCCCAGCGAATTTACATTCGCTAACGGTGTATTTTGCGATGTTAAAGAAAAATTATGTCGTGATGATCGTTATTTTGGTGTGAATGGTAAGCGGAGTGGAAAAATCAATCAAACCACCACAAAGATGTTATTTATGTGTCGTGAGTGATGTCTTGTTTACATTATGTTCTATTCGTCATTAACCTCTTGAGCGACAGAGAGGAGTGGGGCGTTAACGTTTATGACGGGGAGAGTCCCCGTCGGTTGACATTTACTTAATTTGAATATCGACGTTATATTTTTTAGTTTTGTTTTTACGGGCGTCGTTTCGAGTTTGCAGCACTCGCAGCTCATATTTGCCAGAAGCAGGGAGTGAGTATTGTCCGTGACTATCGAGTTCTGGGGAATATCTGGATAAATCAACAGAATCATCGATTCCTGGCCCGAAGAGGTAAGTATCAGCGCCTTCATTAGAGATACTCACATGCACTTTCTGACCTTTTTTGGCATAAAAGGTATATGTATCGTAATCGTATCCCTTTATTTCGCCGGAGTACTGAGCGCTGCTATGGCCTTTTCTGAACTCAACATTGACATTCTTACCCGCAGCAAAGCTCGTGGAGGTTAGCAGTGCAAGCAATAATACAGCCTTACTGATGCTCTTGATTTTCATAGGTAGTCTCCTGTTCAGAATGAGTACGATGAACTGTTATAATATAACAATCCCTTACGGGAGAATTCCAGTGGCTTTCCTGCGTTCGGTAAAATCCCGTCGCGGCATTTTTGCCGGGGGGATTACTTATAAAGGGGGCATGGACTCAACAAACCGTAGAAATCTACAGCTGGCTGGCTTGTGGCGCGGGTTTCATTGATGTTAGCTTATGCCAAAACTTGGCATCTTAAAGAGTAAAAGTATGTTTTGTGTGATTTATCGAAGCAGCAAGCGTGACCAGACCTATTTATATGTCGAAAAAAAAGACGATTTTTCGCGTGTTCCTGAGGAACTGATGAAAGGTTTTGGTCAGCCTCAGTTAGCGATGATTCTGCCGCTGGATGGGCGGAAGAAACTGGTCAATGCCGATATTGAAAAGGTTAAACAGGCATTAACCGAGCAAGGTTACTATTTGCAGTTACCGCCACCACCCGAAGATTTGCTGAAGCAACATCTTTCCGTCATGGGGCAGAAAACACACGACACGAACAAATAACCGATATCCGGCGGTGGCATTATCTTTGTCGGCGCGGGTTTTCATATCCACGATAAGGTGAGGGGAACGTTATGTATCAACATCACAACTGGCAAGGTGCGCTGCTGGATTATCCGGTGAGTAAAGTAGTCTGTGTTGGCAGTAACTATGCCAAACATATTAAAGAGATGGGCAGCGCAGTGCCCGAAGAGCCAGTGCTGTTTATTAAACCAGAAACGGCACTGTGCGATCTGCGGCAGCCATTGGCGATCCCATCCGATTTCGGTTCAGTTCATCATGAAGTCGAACTGGCGGTGTTGATTGGCGCGACGCTGCGTCAGGCTACGGAAGAGCATGTCCGTAAAGCCATTGCCGGTTACGGCGTGGCGCTCGATCTGACATTGCGTGATGTTCAGGGAAAAATGAAGAAAGCCGGGCAGCCGTGGGAAAAGGCCAAAGCGTTTGATAACTCTTGTCCGCTTTCCGGGTTTATTCCCGCGGCGGAATTCACCGGCGATCCGCAAAATACAACGCTGGGCCTGAGCGTAAACGGCGAACAACGCCAGCAAGGTACGACTGCGGACATGATCCATAAAATCGTTCCGCTGATCGCTTATATGAGCAAGTTCTTTACCCTCAAGGCCGGTGACGTTGTGCTGACAGGCACGCCTGATGGCGTCGGCCCGTTGCAAAGTGGTGATGAGCTGACAGTCACTTTCGATGGGCATTCTTTGACAACTCGCGTTTTGTAATACTTTTTGTCGCCTGAAAGCGGCGGCAAAACTTGCATCGCTGTGCCAGACTGGTTATAAGGTGCGTTTTAACGTAATGGCGGAACACCTGATGAGCGATGTACCTTTCTGGCAAAGTAAAACCCTGGACGAAATGAGCGATGCGGAATGGGAGTCGTTGTGTGATGGTTGCGGTCAGTGTTGCCTGCATAAACTGATGGATGAAGACACCGACGAAATCTACTTCACTAACGTCGCCTGTCGCCAGCTCAATATTAAAACCTGTCAATGTCGGAACTACGAACGTCGTTTCGAGTTTGAACCTGACTGCATTAAATTAACCCGTGAAAATCTGCCAACATTCGAATGGCTGCCAATGACCTGCGCTTATCGCTTGCTGGCGGAAGGTAAAGATTTACCTGCGTGGCATCCGCTGCTTACTGGTTCGAAAGCGGCAATGCATGGCGAACGTATCTCTGTGCGTCATATCGCAGTGAAAGAATCAGAAGTGATTGACTGGCAGGATCATATCTTAAATAAACCTGACTGGGCGCAGTGATAAATTTAATAGATGTTGATGGGGGCTTTCTTAATATACGTCTGGATACTCGCCATTTCGTAGCCCTGTTTTTGAAAGCGCTCTGTCATAATGAGAGTTACCCGATACCTTATTATCAACAGGTAACTCTCAATCTTTAAAAAACGTCTGTATTTTTAAATGTGATAAGCTTTATACCTTGAGTACATGGAGAGAATAATCGCTTATCAGACTTCAGGTACCTCAAAGAGTGTCTTCTTACCGTGTCTTTTCTGATACTCATTACAGGTGTTAATCATTTTTTTGGCCGCTTCTTTTAGCAAAGAAAGCATTAAATCATCATAATCAACATAGAATCTGGTTGTTTCAGTTTCCGTTTTTATCTCCCCGATGGCGGCTATTTCGGTGGTTAATTTCAATTTGGCGGCATCGATATCTTTATTCGCTTGTTTAACCGTGTTAGACAGGGTGGTAAAGAAACTCTGCACAGATTTTAACTTGTTCTTCAATTCTGGGATCAGTTTCCCTTCAACTACGCCCGCAGCAATAGAATAGGAAATGATTAATCCAAATGGACCGGCGACGACACCGGCTGCGGCACCGGCATACGCTTCCTTCCTGATTTTATCTACCTGTGACTGGAAATAGCTGCTTTTTTCTGAAAAATCATTGGTTAACTGGCTATCTAACGCCAGCAGTTTCCCGGAAGCGTTGTTGAAACTTTGTGAGCTTACCAGCAGGGATTTTTGCGCTTCATTCAGCTTCGTGATGCCGTCATCCAGTACCTTAATGAGAATGTCTTTCTGGGCGGATGCTTTCTTCTCATTGTACTCATCAAATAGCAAAATATACGCTGCGAGCAATTGCGTCGCAACACCACACCATTCATACACCGTTTGGGTTGCTTCAAAATACTTATCCTGGCTATCCATAAGTAAGGTTTTAATATCGCCAACTAAAACGGAGGCTGCCTGTGAATACTCCTGTTTAAAGCGACTTAACTCTTTTATGGTTTCATCGAAGGTCTGCCAGGGGATGACCTGATCGAGATATTTATTATAAAGGTCTAATGCTCCATCTGCGGTTTCGATTGCGTTTTTAACTACCTCTACCGTTTTATCTGCAACGATTTCAGTCATAATCATTCGCCTCTTTAAATATATAAATTGTAATGAAACTCCTGTTTTACAACTATTAATGAATTTTACTTCATCTAATTCATAGTTAGCCGGGCGAGATGCGTCAATGTCTTTATTTCTATTAATATGATAAATATCAAACAATGTTTAATGTCATTATGGCGAATGCTTCTATTCTATTTTTAGCCGGGTGATATTTTTCATTTCTGCTGGATGAGCGTCGTCGCCAGAAGGCCGCGTGAGCACAGGATAAGAGAACGAAAAATCAGCAGTCTATGCAGCGACAAATATTGATAGCCTGAATCAGTATTGATCTGCTGGCAAGAACAGACTACTGTATATAAAAACAGTATAACTTCAGGCAGATTATTATGTTGTTTATCAAGCCTGCGGATCTCCGCGAAATTGTGACTTTTCCGCTATTTAGCGATCTTGTTCAGTGTGGCTTTCCTTCACCGGCCGCAGATTACGTTGAACAGCGCATCGATCTGAATCAACTGTTGATCCAGCATCCCAGCGCGACTTACTTCGTCAAAGCAAGTGGTGATTCTATGATTGACGGTGGGATTAGTGACGGTGATTTACTGATTGTCGATAGCGCTATTACCGCCAGCCATGGTGATATTGTCATCGCTGCTGTTGACGGCGAGTTTACGGTGAAAAAATTGCAACTACGCCCGACAGTGCAGCTTATTCCCATGAACAGTGCATATTCACCCATTATCATCAGTAGCGAAGATACGCTGGATGTCTTTGGTGTGGTGATCCACGTCGTTAAGGCGATGCGCTGATGTTTGCCCTCTGTGATGTAAACGCGTTTTATGCCAGCTGTGAGACGGTGTTTCGCCCTGATTTATGGGGTAAACCGGTGGTTGTGCTATCGAATAATGACGGTTGCGTTATCGCCCGAAACGCTGAGGCAAAGGCGCTGGGCGTTAAAATGGGCGATCCCTGGTTCAAACAAAAAGATCTGTTTCGCCGCTGTGGCGTGGTTTGCTTTAGCAGTAACTATGAGCTTTACGCCGATATGAGCAATCGGGTGATGTCGACGCTGGAAGAGTTATCGCCCCGCGTCGAGATTTACAGTATTGATGAGGCATTCTGCGATCTGACCGGTGTGCGTAATTGTCGCGATCTGACTGATTTTGGCAGAGAAATTCGCGCAAAGGTGCTACAACGTACCCATCTTACTGTTGGCGTGGGGATCGCCCAGACCAAAACGCTGGCTAAGCTTGCCAATCATGCGGCAAAAAAATGGCAGCGGCAGACGGGTGGGGTGGTGGATTTATCAAATCTGGAACGCCAGCGTAAATTAATGTCTGCTCTCCCCGTGGATGAAGTCTGGGGGATTGGACGGCGGATCAGCAAAAAACTGGACGCGATGGGGATCAAAACCGTTCTCGATTTGGCGGGTACAGATATCCGGTTTATCCGTAAACATTTTAATGTCGTGCTCGAAAGAACGGTGCGTGAACTGCGCGGTGAACCCTGTTTGCAACTGGAAGAGTTTGCACCGACGAAGCAGGAAATTATCTGTTCCCGCTCGTTTGGTGAACGCATCACGGATTATACGTCGATGCGGCAGGCCATTTGTAGTTACGCTGCCCGGGCGGCGGAAAAACTTCGCAGTGAGCATCAATATTGTCGGTTTATTTCCACGTTTATTAAGACGTCACCATTTGCGCTCAATGAACCTTATTACGGCAATAGCGCGTCGGTAAAACTGCTGACGCCCACTCAGGACAGCAGGGATATCATTAACGCCGCTACGCGATCTCTGGATGCCATCTGGCAAGCGGGCCATCGTTACCAAAAAGCGGGCGTGATGCTGGGGGATTTCTTCAGTCAGGGAGTCGCGCAGCTCAATTTATTCGATGACAACGCACCGCGCCCCGGGAGTGAGCAATTGATGGCGGTAATGGATACGCTAAATGCTAAAGAGGGCAGAGGAACACTCTATTTTGCCGGGCAGGGGATCCAGCAACAATGGCAGATGAAGCGTGCCATGCTTTCACCACGTTATACAACGCGAAGTTCTGATTTACTGCGGGTCAAATAAACATAGCGGCAGGAAAAAAGCGCTCCCGCAGGAGCGCTGAATGGATTAGCGACCGAACAGGTCACGTTTTTTCGCTTTAAACGGCTGGGAAATCACCACCAGCACCGCGACAATCAGGTAAGCGATAAAAATACCGAGCAACCACTGCGGCATTTCCAGACCTAAAAAATCCCACTGACGCTCGGCGCAATCGCCAGAGGCGACAAACACTTGCGGCACCCATTTATCCAGCGGCAGCCATTCCGGGAAACGAACCATAAAATCACAGGTCGCAAACGGCGAAGGATAGAGTTGAAGCATGGTGTGCTCGTAAGTTAACTGTACACCGCGGAACGCACTATACAACCAGATAACCATCGCTACATAACGCAGCGGAGTTTTCGGGGCGATCGCGCCAATCAGCGCAGCACCCAGAACGCCGAATAATGCGCAGCGTTCATAAATACAGAGCACGCAAGGTTTCAGTAACATCACATGCTGGAACCACAGTGCCGTCAGTTCCAGTGCCAGAGCGGTAAACGCCATCAACAGCCACGCGCCCCGGCCTTGTGAACATTGGTTCAAAAATCGCAACATAATCATTTCCCTGCAATATGCATAGAGTGCGCAGTTTAAACCAATTCATTCGCTGCGCCACCAGGAGGCAGCAAAAATAGGACGCAATTGGACAATTATCGGGCGAAAAGGCAAACCGGGCATTTATATGCCCGGTAAGTTGTTATCAAAGCGTTGCTATCCAGCCCATTTGCATAAACCATTCGGTTACAGGGGCAAGCGTAAACTCGACGCAAAGTAGTCCGACGAGTGTCAGGACGAGGGTGTAAGGCAGGGCCATCCACACCATGCGGCCATAAGAGAGGCGAATCAATGGCGCGAGTGCAGAGGTCAGCAGGAACAGGAACGCAGCCTGACCGTTCGGCGTAGCGACAGAGGGCAGATTGGTACCGGTATTAATGGCGACCGCCAGCAGCTCGTATTGCTTCAACGTGATAGCGCCACTTTCCATTGCCGCTTTCGCTTCGTTGATATAAATCGTCCCCACGAAGACGTTATCCGAAATGGATGACAGCAGACCGTTGAAAATATAGAACAGCGACAGCTGAGCATGTTCCGATGCCTGCAACACAAACTGAATAATCGGCGAAAACAGTTGTTGGTCGATAATCACCGCGACTACCGAGAAAAACACCGTCAACAGTGCGGTGAATGGCAGAGATTCGGTGAAGGCTTTACCGATAGCATGTTCATCGGTGACACCGGTCAATGATGTCGCCAGAATAATGACTGACAAACCAATCAAGCCAACTTCCGCCAGATGCAACGCCAGCGCAGTCACCAGCCAGACGCCAATAATCGCCTGGACAATCAGACGGATTTTATCCTGACGGGTACGCTGGTGGCGGCTTTGATCGTCAAACTGTTGCAACACTTCGCGGACTTTCTCCGGCAGCGTTTCACCGTAGCCAAACCAACGCAGCTTCTCTACCAGCAGGCAGGTTAACAGGCCACAAATCAGAACCGGAACGGTCACTGGCGACATGCGCAGGAAGAAATCGCCAAAATGCCAGCCAGCCGCTTTAGCGATGATCAGGTTCTGTGGTTCGCCCACCATGGTCATCACGCCGCCTAATGCAGTGCCGACACCGGCATGCATCATCAGGCTACGCAGAAAGCCACGGAACTGTTCCAGAACCACTTTGTAATGCTTGTCGATATGACTATCGTCTTGCAGGTCGGTATCTTCGGTACGGGAAGAGGCTACGCGGTGATAAATACCATAAAAACCGACAGCAACGCTGATCACCACCGCCACGACGGTTAAGGCATCGAGGAACGCGGAGAGGAACGCCGCCGCCACGCAAAAAGAGAGCGACAGCAGCATTTTGGAGCGAATGCTTAACAGCAAACGGGTAAATATGAACAGCAACAGCTGTTTCATAAAATAGATACCCGCCACCATAAACATCAGTAACAGCAAGACTTCAAGATTTGCCGCCACCTCTTCACGGACGTGTTCCGCGCTGGTCATGCCGATGAATACCGCTTCGATAGCCAACAGACCACCGGGGAGCAGCGGGTAGCATTTCAGGGCCATCGCCAGAGTGAAAATAAATTCCGCTACCAGCAACCAGCCCGCGACGAAAGGGCTGATGAGGAAAATTAACGGATTTACGATTAAGAAAATGATGAGGGCGAGTTTGTACCAGTCGGGGGACTGGCCCAAAAAATTGCGCCATAGCGCGCGGCCCCAGGAGATCTCCATGATGGTTTCCCTTACCTTACAAATAATCAATGATGTTTTTATGTTTAAACGCAAAGCTTAACGGTCAGGCAGGAGTGAGGCAAGTCTTGATAGTCAAGGGGAAAGAGATGCGGAAAATGAAGCCTTGATCCCTTTTTTCTTCTTTTTGTCTGCTATCAGCGTAGTTAGCCCTCTGGTATGATGAGTCCAACTTTGTTTTGCTGTGTTATGGAAATCTCACTATGGTCATTAAGGCGCAAAGCCCGGCGGGTTTCGCGGAAGAGTACATTATTGAAAGTATCTGGAATAACCGCTTCCCTCCCGGGACTATTTTGCCCGCAGAACGTGAACTTTCAGAATTAATTGGCGTAACGCGTACTACGTTACGTGAAGTGTTACAGCGTCTGGCACGAGATGGCTGGTTGACCATTCAACATGGCAAGCCGACGAAGGTGAATAATTTCTGGGAAACTTCCGGTTTAAATATCCTTGAAACACTGGCGCGACTGGATCACGAAAGTGTGCCGCAGCTTATTGATAATTTGCTGTCGGTGCGTACCAATATTTCCACTATTTTTATTCGCACCGCGTTTCGTCAGCATCCCGATAAAGCGCAGGAGGTGCTGGCTACCGCTAATGAAGTGGCCGATCACGCCGATGCCTTTGCCGAGCTGGATTACAACATATTCCGCGGTCTGGCGTTTGCTTCCGGCAACCCGATTTACGGTCTGATCCTTAACGGGATGAAAGGACTGTATACGCGCATTGGTCGTCACTATTTCGCCAATCCGGAAGCGCGCAGTCTGGCGCTGGGCTTCTACCACAAACTGTCGGCGTTGTGCAGTGAAGGCGCGCACGATCAGGTGTACGAAACAGTGCGTCGCTATGGGCATGAGAGTGGCGAGATTTGGCACCGGATGCAGAAAAATCTGCCGGGTGATTTAGCCATTCAGGGGCGATAATCCCTTCCGTTTAAAAAGCAAACCCCTCAAACGAGGGGTTTTTGTTGTTTTTACAGATTTCCCATTCTCGGCGGGCAACGTTCCAGCAACTCGACGCTGCCGTCTTCGTTTTGCTGTTCCAGCATTACATCAAATCCCCACAGGCGATGCACATGCTTCAGTACTTCTTTGCGCCCCCGATCCAGCGGTGCGCGATTATGTGGAATGTAACGCAGCGTCAGCGAACGGTCGCCGCGCAAATCCACGTTCCAGATCTGAATATTCGGCTCCAGATTACTTAAATTATATTGAGACGATAACCGGTTACGGATCTCCCGATAACCTTCTTCGTTATGAATAGCGGAAATCTCCAGATAATTATGCCGATCGTCATCCAGCACGGTGAAGAAGCGGAAATCACGCATCACTTTCGGTGACAGGAACTGGCTGATAAAACTCTCATCTTTGAAATCACGCATCGCGAAATGCAGCGTTTCCAGCCAGTCGGAACCGGCGATATCCGGGAACCAGTATTTGTCTTCTTCCGTTGGCGACTGACAAATCCGTTTAATATCCTGGAACATGGCGAACCCGAGGGCATACGGGTTGATGCCGCTGTACCACGGGCTGTTATAGGGCGGCTGGAAGACCACATTGGTGTGGCTGTGCAAAAACTCCAGCATAAAACGTTCCGTTACTTTCCCTTCATCATACAGATGGTTAAGGATGGTGTAGTGCCAGAAGGTCGCCCAGCCTTCGTTCATCACCTGAGTCTGTTTTTGCGGATAAAAATACTGGCTCACCTTACGCACAATACGCAGAATTTCACGCTGCCATGATTCCAGCAGTGGCGCATTTTTCTCCATAAAATAGAGCAGGTTTTCTTGTGGCTCGGACGGATAGCGGCGCGCTTCAGCAACCGTTTTCTCTTCCTCGCGCTTCGGCAGGGTACGCCAGAGCATATTGACCTGACTTTGCAGATACTCTTCGCGACTTTTCTGCCGGGCTTTCTCTTCTTGCAGCGAGATTTTTTGCGGGCGTTTGTACCGGTCCACGCCGTAGTTCATCAGCGCGTGGCACGAGTCCAGAAGCCGTTCTACTTCATCAACGCCATAACGTTCTTCGCACTCGGTAATATATTTACGGGCAAAAATCAGATAATCGACAATCGAACTGGCGTCGGTCCAGCTACGGAATAAGTAATTGTTTTTGAAGAAAGAGTTATGCCCATAGCAGGCGTGTGCCATCACCAGCGCTTGCATGGTAATGGTGTTTTCTTCCATCAGGTAAGCGATACACGGGTTAGAGTTAATGACGATTTCATAGGCCAGTCCTTGCTGACCGTGCTTATACAGCCGTTCAGTCTCGATAAACTTTTTACCGAATGACCAGTGCGGATAGTTAATTGGCATGCCGACGCTGGAGTAGGCATCCATCATCTGTTCTGAGGTTATCACTTCAATCTGGTGCGGGTAGGTATCCAGCCGGTAGAGTTTCGCCACCCGGTCTATCTCTGCCAGATAAACATCCAGCAGGTCGAACGTCCAGTCGGGTCCATCGCTCAAACGTGTGGTGTCCTTATTCATAGAATCGATCGTCGCCATACGCGCACCTCATTGTTGTCGGCGCTCTCTGTGTGGAGCACCTCATTTCAAGCATAGAACACCTGTTAAAAACCGCGTCGCCGGAGAATTTTTTTCTTTGCGATTTCTTATTATCAGAGTGCCACTAATCCGCTTCTGAACGGAATTTTATGCTGGATAAAAAGGGCGTTCAGCAGGAGATACTAAAGACGTCATATTGCCGCAGAGTCAGGGAGATGTGAGCCAGCTCACCATAAAAAAGCCGTATGTTGAATAATATTTTCAACTGAGTTATCAAGATGTAATTAGATTATTATTCTTTTACTGTATCTACCGTTATCGGAGTGGCTATGCGAGTTGTCATACTGGGAAGTGGTGTGGTAGGCGTTGCCAGCGCCTGGTACTTAAATCAGGCAGGACATGAGGTCACCGTCATTGATCGGGAGCCGGGGGCCGCCCTGGAAACCAGCGCCGCGAATGCCGGGCAAATCTCCCCCGGATATGCTGCACCGTGGGCGGCACCAGGTGTGCCTTTAAAAGCGATCAAATGGATGTTCCAGCGCCATGCGCCGCTGGCAGTTCGTCTCGACGGTACGCAGTTCCAGTTGAAATGGATGTGGCAAATGTTACGTAACTGCGACACCAGCCACTACATGGAAAACAAAGGGCGGATGGTGCGTCTGGCGGAATACAGCCGTGATTGCCTGAAAGCATTGCGCGCCGAAACCAATATTCAGTATGAAGGGCGTCAGGGTGGGACGCTGCAACTGTTCCGTACCGAACAACAGTATGAAAATGCGACCCGCGATATCGCCGTGCTGGAAGATGCTGGCGTACCGTATCAACTGCTGGAATCCAGCCGCCTGGCGGAAGTGGAGCCCGCGCTGGCAGAAGTAGCGCACAAACTGACGGGGGGGCTCCAGCTGCCCAATGATGAAACCGGAGACTGCCAGCTGTTTACCCAGAATCTGGCGCGGATGGCGGAGCAGGCGGGGGTTAAATTCCGCTTTAATACGCCCGTTGACCAACTGCTTTGCGACGGCGAGCAAATCTACGGCGTGAAGTGTGGCGATGAAGTGATTAAGGCCGATGCGTATGTGATGGCGTTTGGTTCTTACTCGACGGCGATGCTCAAAGGCATAGTTGATATTCCGGTGTATCCTTTGAAAGGCTACTCGCTGACCATTCCCATTGCGCAGGAAGATGGTGCGCCGGTATCCACCATTCTTGATGAAACCTACAAAATCGCCATTACCCGTTTCGATAACCGCATTCGTGTTGGCGGAATGGCGGAAATTGTTGGTTTTAATACCGAGCTGTTGCAACCGCGTCGTGAAACGCTGGAGATGGTGGTTCGCGATCTCTATCCACGCGGCGGTCATGTCGAGCAGGCGACTTTCTGGACGGGTCTGCGCCCGATGACGCCAGACGGCACGCCGGTTGTCGGGCGTACACGCTTTAAAAATCTGTGGCTGAATACCGGTCACGGCACGCTCGGCTGGACGATGGCTTGCGGTTCCGGTCAGTTGTTAAGCGATCTGCTCTCTGGTCGCACGCCAGCGATCCCGTATGAAGATCTAAGCGTAGCGCGCTACAGCCGTGGATTTACGCCATCACGCCCGGGCCATTTACATGGCGCACACAGCTAAGGAAACGAGATGACCCGTCCGATACAGGCCAGCCTCGATCTGCAGGCATTAAAACAGAATCTGTCCATTGTCCGCCAGGCCGCGCCGCACGCGCGCGTCTGGTCGGTGGTAAAAGCGAACGCTTACGGGCACGGTATTGAGCGTATCTGGAGCGCGCTTGGGGCCACCGATGGCTTTGCATTACTTAACCTGGAAGAGGCAATAACGTTACGTGAGCGCGGCTGGAAAGGGCCGATCCTGATGCTGGAAGGATTTTTCCATGCTCAGGATCTGGAGATTTATGACCAGCACCGCCTGACCACCTGCGTACACAGCAACTGGCAGCTCAAAGCACTGCAAAATGCGCGGCTAAAAGCACCGTTGGATATTTATCTTAAAGTGAATAGTGGGATGAATCGGTTGGGCTTCCAGCCCGATCGCGTGCTTACCGTCTGGCAGCAGTTGCGGGCGATGGCGAATGTTGGCGAAATGACCCTGATGTCGCATTTTGCCGAGGCGGAACATCCTGATGGAATTTCCGGCGCGATGGCGCGTATTGAGCAGGCGGCGGAAGGGCTGGAGTGTCGGCGTTCGTTGTCCAATTCGGCGGCGACTCTGTGGCACCCGGAAGCGCATTTTGACTGGGTTCGGCCTGGCATTATTTTGTATGGCGCTTCGCCGTCCGGTCAGTGGCGTGATATCGCCAATACCGGATTACGCCCGGTGATGACGCTAAGCAGTGAGATTATTGGTGTCCAGACGCTAACAGCGGGCGAGCGTGTGGGCTACGGCGGTCGCTATACTGCGCGCGATGAACAGCGAATCGGCATTGTCGCCGCAGGATACGCCGACGGTTATCCGCGCCATGCGCCTACCGGCACTCCTGTTTTAGTGGACGGCGTGCGCACCATGACGGTGGGAACCGTCTCGATGGATATGCTGGCGGTTGATTTAACGCCTTGCCCGCAGGCGGGGATTGGTACGCCGGTTGAGCTGTGGGGCAAGGAGATCAAAATTGATGATGTCGCCGCCGCTGCCGGAACGGTGGGCTATGAGTTGATGTGCGCGCTGGCGTTACGCGTCCCGGTTGTGACAGTGTAACTTGTTGTAAGCCGGATCGGAGGCAGCGTCTTCTGGTTGCGAAAAAATCATCCATCCGGCTGGTCAGCAACTGTAGTTGTTGATGTGATAGAGCCATTTCCCATGATAGTGTCCATTACAATGATGGACACTATTTCCCCGGAACCTGAGTTCACCGCACAGGCGTTCTACATAAAACGCTTACGTTTCATTGTTGACTCGAACTCGACTTCAGATAAATCACGCTTCACCCTTGATGCAGATTCGGGTTCATGTTCAGAATGTTGATTAACTGGCTGCGAGTCCTGTTGTCTTTCCAGATTCAACAGGCCCAACTGCTGATTCAGGAGCTCCAGGTCCTCCTGTACCTTCACGCGCTCCAGGAGTACCGGGTCATCCAGGAGCTCCAGAACCATAAGGTCATCCAGATCCTCCAGCTTCTCCAGCTTCTCCAGCTTCAACTGGCACTCCTTGTGCAAAAAGTCCAAAAGCTCCTCCAGACCCTCCTGGTTTTTCAGGCCCTCGACGGCTTTGAGCAGCGTCGGTAAATTGTCTTTGTCCCACGGGTTACCATTACAGCTAAACACCTTCAGGCTTCGGGGCTGCGGCACCGGTACCGTTTTAAACTGGTTTTCTCCACAGTAGTATATGATTAGTTTGGGCGGCAGCCGTGGTGCAGAGATCAAATCGTTACTAGAACAGTCAAATACTTTCAGGCGAGTCAAGTTCTCCAGCATCTCATCAGGTATTGAGTTAATATTGTTGCCGGCACAGGATAGTTTATACAGGTACTGGGGCATCGACGGCGGTAAAAATTGCAAGAAGTTTTCAGAACAGTTAATCACTCTCAGGTTAGTCGACAGCTCAGGCAGCCAGATAATACAGTTGTCATAGCAATTCAGTACCATCAGTTTTGAGGGCTGCACCTTCGGTAACAAGATCAAGACGTTATCTGTACAGTCAAGCACCAGCAGCCACTTTGGCATCACCTTCGGTAACGCGGTCAACACGTTTTTACTGCAATAAAATTCAATCAGATGTGGAGGCAAATTTTCAGGGAGTGAAGTCAATCCAAGGTTGCTAAGATTGAGCATACTCCGTCTTGTAATGAGACATTCCTTCATTCTGCGCAATGCTTCTGCCCGGTTTTCAATCCGGCTTGCTGGCAGGTTTTCTTCCAGGATATTTACCTTGATTTCTTCCAGACTTTCTTTCAGGTCTTCTTGGGGAATTTCTGACTGTTTGTTTTGCTGGTTTTCTTCCAGGATTTTGTACAGGTTTTTTTGCAGGTTTTCTTGCAAACCATCCCGCTCCATAGCCCATTGGCACCATTCGGCAACCATCATGAACTCGTTATGTTGCGGATTCGGATTCAGGCGCTCCAACATGATGATGGTATTGTCTACCATATGTATTTTCACTTCGCCCGCGGTACTGAGGTCAATGATCTGCCGGTGGTCATCACCCCAGCTAAATATTTGCGGGCCGATATACTTCATGTTCCGCAAAATTTCATTCTTGAGTTCCACCGACAGGAAGAGCCGCCCTGGCGGGCGTCGTACGCCTGGGTTAACGGAAGATGGGGAAATGGCGGGGGCGAAGGGGGGGATGTCTTTAAAGCTGGCCATAGTGCTACGTATCCTTGAAATAAATATCCTCTGGCAGCGCCGGAGACGTGAATGTGGTCACCGCAAAGGAGCCACAGAACGTCATTTGCGCTGATATAACGACTCATCGTTGACTTTTTCCCTGGTCAGAAATGCCGTGTCGGGTCTGGTACATGCGTAACAGACCTGAACAAGTTGTATTACGGCCCAGGCAGCTCTGACGTATTAGTGAAAATACGAAAGCGAACGACCCGGAAATAATCGTTATTAAGCAAAGGAATAACTATAAGAAATCGCTCATGCATCCGGTGCTACAGGTGGATGAAACGCCACTGCAGATACTGGGCAGCCTGAAACGCGTATTCTGTGGGCTACGTCAGCGCGGCAGGTTGCGTGGGGGAATATGTTCGGGCGATGTCAGGCAGGGGCCCCTGATGGTTGACGGGTATACAGATAATATGGGGGCAGGTTTTTCTTCACCTGTTGCAGTCGGAAGAAGCCCTTACGCTGACTTTCTTGAGCCGGTGTTTTGAGTTCATTAGCCAGAGCCTGCAATGGTTTGTCATCCATAATTTAACCTTCTTCTGATGTTGGGATGAGCATATCAAAATCAGGAAATGACAAGTTTATTACAGGCTCAGGCTGCGTTCTGCAAAGCATCGCATCCGGGGATAGATGCTGCATTAAATTTAAGATTCAGCTTCTTCTTCAGCCACCCGTACGCCAATCTTCAACACTTCATTATCTTCTTTCTCGGCCACCGTCCAGATCATCCCGGCAAACTCTACCTGGTCACCGACAACCGGTGCCGCGCCTAACAACTGCTGGACAATTTCACCCAGCGTTTGCTGCTTATCACGATATTCTCGCCCGTCTTCCAGGCCATATATCAGCGCCACATCAGCATATTTAGCGCTGGCTTCGAGAATGAAGTCACCAAAGAAGCGTTGATCCAGCGCGATAGGTGGCGACTGGCTGAACAGTTTACCGAGCGCCGGGAGATCGCGTTCCCGACCAATTACACACAACACATCGCCTTCGCGCAGTCGGGTGCTGCCGGTGGGATGAAGCAACTGGTTATCACGAAACAGTGCCGCAATACGCGTCTCTTTTGGCATATGCAGATCGCGCAGTGCCGCGCCCACGCACCATTTATCGGCACTCAATTGATAAACAAACTGCTCCCATGGATTTTCCGGATGAATATCCAGGCCAACGCGTGACACCGGACGTCCGACGGGCGGAACCACCACTTTGGCTTTTTTCGCCGCCCACGAGAGAGATGTTCCCTGCAAGAGCAGTGAAACCAGAACCACAAAGAAGGCGACATTAAAGAACAGTCGCGCATTCTCCAGCTCCGCCATCATCGGGAACACGGCCAGGATGATTGGCACCGCGCCGCGTAATCCCACCCAGCTGATAAACACGCGCTCACGCAGATTAAAACCACGGAACGGTAGCAATCCGGCAAATACCGAAAGAGGACGGGCGAAGAAAATCATCCATGCGGACAAAATGAGCGCCGGAATGGCAATAGGCAGCAGATCGCTTGGGTTAACCAACAGCCCCAGCACCAGGAACATGGCGATTTGCGCCAGCCAAGCGAGGCCGTCGAAATTTTGCAGAATGCCGTAGCGGTTGCGAATCGGCCGATTACCCAGCAGAAAACCGCACAGATAAACAGCCAGAATACCGCTGCCTTCCAGCGCCGTGGTTAAAGCAAAAATTAAAATACCGCCGCTTAATGCCAGCAATGGATATAAACCGGCGGGCAGGGCGATGCGATTAATCATTTGCAGCAGTAAATAACCACCGCCAAGACCGATGACAATCCCGAGGCCAAATTGCTGCAAAATATCGACCACGAACATCCAGCTGACACTGCTTTCATGCTGCTGGATCATCGCAATCAGGGTAATCGTCAGAAAGACCGCCATTGGATCATTACTGCCGGATTCAATTTCCAGCGTCGAGCCAACGCGTTCGTTAAGCCCCTTACCACCCAGCAGAGAAAATACCGCCGCAGCATCGGTGGAGCCGACGATAGCGCCGATTAATAAGCCTTCAATCAAATCAAGATTAAACAGCCACGCCGCCATCATGCCGGTTAAACCAGAGGTGATAAGCACGCCCAGCGTCGCCAGCGACAGCGCCGGTCCTAACGCCACACGAAAGGAACTGGCCTGAGTGCGCATCCCGCCGTCGAGCAAAATAATCGCCAGCGCCAGGTTACTTACCATGTAGGCGAAGGGGTAATTATCAAACGGGATACCGCCGACGCCATCGACTCCCGCCAGCATGCCGATCGCCAGAAAAATAACCAGAATAGGAATGCCAAGACGGGAAGAAAATGAACTAAGTAATATACTGCTGGTGACAAGGATGGATCCTAAGATGAAAAGGCTAATTATTGTTGTGGCATCCAACGGTCGGTTACTCCTGATTACGCTGTCTCTTATATAAACCCTACCATATTAGCGGCAGAGACAGCGTTTTACTTAGCCCTGAAGCGTGATTTTTTTACATTTTAAGAACAGGATGACCGCTAATCGTCAACTGAGTGCCTTCCCGGGTGTTATTAAGCATGGCATGTGCGCCCAACGGCAGCGTAACCGTGCGTTGTTCATGACCAAAATCGAGGCCGGTAATGAGTGGAATCGACAGGCGGGAACGCAAAAACGCGTACACTGACTCCAGGTTGTAACCTGCGTCATAATCATTGGGCGTGCTCCCACTAAAGCTACCGAGAATAATCGCCTTCTGACGTGGCAAAATTCCAGCATGATAGAGCTGCAACAGCATACGTTCGACGCGGAAAGGATGCTCGTTAATATCTTCCAGCACCAGAATACCGTTTTCGATTTGTGGCATCCACGGTGTACCAATCAGTGAAATCAGCATCGCGAGATTGCCTCCCCACAACGTGCCTTCGGTCTGACATGTCGGGCCTTCCCCTTGCCATTCAATGGTGAAGGTTTCATTGCGTAACGCCAGCCAGAAATGGTGTTCGGTAAAGGCGTTTAGTTCATCCGCGCCAAAGTTTGCTACCAGCATGGGGCCGCTAAAGGTGATGACATTGCCATGCGCCAGAAGACCGCACTGAATGGCGGTAAAATCGCTATGTCCGCAAATGAGCAACGGGTCATGTTGTTGGCGAGCCACCAGTGCCTGCCAGTCAATATCTGCCAGTAAACGACTGGCACCGTAACCGCCGCGTACAGCCAGCACGATGGTGTTGGGGGTGGTCAGTCTGGCAAGGGAATTGAGATCTTCCAGACGCTCCGTTTCCGTACCCGCAAAACGCTCACAACGACGGGCAATAACCTCGACGTTATTGACCTGATGCCCCGCGTCGGTAAGGCGCTGGATACCACGCAGCGCATCGTGTTGTTTTATGCAGTAACCCGATGGGGCAATTAAGTGAAACAGAGACATGGCAATTCCTTGCTGACAACAGAAACGAAATGTATATCATGCCGCTTAGGTGTGCCGTTGTCACCTCAACGGCGATTCCAGGCTATAAGGATAGAAGAAGTGAAATTAAGATGGTTTGCCTTTTTGATTGTGTTATTAGCGGGTTGTTCATCAAAGCATGACTACACGAACCCGCCGTGGAACGCGAAAGTTCCGGTGCAACGTGCGATGCAGTGGATGCCAATAAGCCAGAAAGCCGGTGCAGCCTGGGGCGTCGATCCACAATTGATCACGGCGATTATCGCTATCGAATCGGGTGGTAATCCGAACGCGGTGAGTAAATCGAATGCCATTGGTTTGATGCAGTTAAAAGCTTCAACCTCCGGACGTGATGTTTATCGCCGTATGGGCTGGAGTGGTGAGCCGACGACCAGCGAGCTGAAAAATCCGGAGCGTAATATTTCAATGGGGGCGGCTTACCTGAATATTCTGGAAACCGGCCCGCTGGCAGGCATTGAAGATCCGAAGGTACTGCAATATGCGCTGGTGGTGTCATATGCTAACGGGGCAGGTGCGCTGCTACGGACTTTCTCGTCAGATCGGAAAAAGGCGATCAGCAAAATCAACGATCTGGATGCTGACGAGTTCCTCGATCACGTAGCGCGAAATCATCCTGCGCCGCAGGCTCCGCGCTATATCTACAAACTTGAGCAGGCACTGGACGCGATGTAAATCAGTCGCGCACTTTGTCCGCTTTCTCCCGGGCTTCCCGCTCGAGAGAGAAAATAATCCGCTGTAATTGCCGCTCCACCGTCGGGCTGACGTTAAGAAAACGGAAGCTCAGACGGGGAGTGGTGATGGTTTCATTCTTGCCATCAATCACTTTGCGCTCGCTGATTGAGATTAACTGGGCGTCAAAGTGAAAAACACCCCATTGCCCCATGTTGACTTCAATCTGAGCGAAGCGCATGCCTTCGTGCAATCCGGCAGGCTTTGCTGTTTCCAGTAATGCGCCCATGCCGCCTAAAGACAAATCATACAGGCGGAAACGTAACGTACTGTTATCCGCCAGTTTGGTCTGGCAAAAATAAGGCGGATGGAGTGGGGCGGAGATGCGGAAATATCGGCGTCGTTGTACAAACCACAAGGTGGGAGGCGGTACGGTAATAAATGCCGGAAGCTGCAAGTATTCACTCTGCTGTAGTTGTTCAACAGTAAATTCGACTTTCGCGCCCTGGGTTTCGGCGGTAATGGTAATGTGCTGCGCCTTTAACACAGCGTTGTTATCTTCGGCCTGGCTGCCGAAATCCAGCACCAGTTTATCCGGGGTTATTGCCAGTATTTTGCTGATCAGCTGCCCGCCATTCCAACTGATACGCAAAGGAATTGCGGCTTTGTGCAAATCGCGTAACACGCCCAGGACGGCTAACGGATTTTGTTTCAGGAACTGCTCATGGTAATGACTCACGCGGAAAAACTCCTGACTGACAAACTGTCTTTGGTTTATCGGTCACAGTTAACAAAACTTAATACAAATGCGTGAATATTTTTTACATGTTGTTCTTAAATCAGCCGACATACGCCCAGCATCGATTCCGCCCTTGCCTATACTTAGAGCGTTGACGTAAGCATTTCTTGCGTCCGATTCATCGAAACGAGGGCCTGAACATGGGAATTATTGCCTGGATTATTTTTGGCCTGATAGCCGGCATTATCGCCAAGCTAATCATGCCGGGGCGTGATGGTGGTGGATTTTTCCTGACCTGTATTCTCGGGATAGTCGGTGCGGTGGTCGGCGGCTGGCTGGCGACCATGTTTGGCATTGGCGGCTCCATCAGTGGTTTTAATCTGCACAGCTTCCTGGTGGCGGTAGTGGGCGCTATCCTGGTGCTGGGCGTATTCCGCCTCCTGCGAAGAGAATAAGATTTTCATAAGGCGGATAGCGATACAGATGCCGCTATCCGCTTTCACATCAGAACGTATACTCGATACCTGCCCAGAAATTGCGACCTTCTTCAATAAACCCTTCACTGTAGGCATATTTGGTATCAAACAGGTTATTGACCGACGCATTGACGCTGAAGCCATGACCTAAGGTGTAATCGGCTCGAATGTGGGTCACCGCAAAACCGGCGGCTTTTTGTGAACCGTCACTGTTGCTGTAGCTGGAGGAACGCGCCTCTTCCGACAGCGTTACGTTTAACGGCTCCCACGGTTTGAGAGTCATCCATGCGGTCATTGTCTGCGTTGGCAGATCGGTTATCTTGCCGATGTCTTTGCGTTTGGCATCAGCGTGGATCAGGGCGTAGCTCAATCCTACATCCAGTATATTGCTGATTTTCCCCTTAATACCGGCATCCAGACCGCTGTAATCCACCGTGCCGCTGTTCTGATTTTGAATGGTATCGGCATCGATATTGTGCGAGAGGATGGCATCACTCACCCGGTTATAGTAAACGCTGACCTCAAACCCCCAGTCGTGCGTGAAGGCACCATTCCAGGTTAAATCCACCCCGCGCGCGCGTTCCGGTTTGAGCTGCGGGTTAACAATCGCTATCTGGTTATACGCAGGTTTGGACGTGGTATAGCGTTCTTTCAGCGTCGGAAAGCGTGTGCGGTCATAGTACGAAAGCGCCAGCGTGTCTTCATTGGCAAAGTGGTATTTCCCCATCACCTGCCAGTTAAAAGCTGACTGATTGTTGTCGTCATAATGGGTGATGCTTCCATCTTTCTCATGTTTTTTCGCTTCTACGCTATCGCGCCAGTCATAGCTGATTCCAGCCACGACATCGACATTATCGGCAGCAGCCCATTGATATTCACTGGCGAGCGACCAGGTACGATCTTCATAGCGATCGTAAGCGGCGTGCGGCGCACCTTTTTCCCGGTGTACGTCATCTTTCCAGTTAACGGCAAACGACAGCAGATCGTTTTCACGCACATCGGCTGCCAGTTGTAACCCGGCACCGTCGCTGTAATCGGAATAATGGCTGTAGCTGCCTTTTTTATTTTTTAAATCAGCCAGCGAGTTGTACATCATCAGCGTATTTTCAAAGGTGTCGCGATACAGCCGACTTTTCAGGGTAAAACGATCGTTTAGTTGGGTCGTTCCCTGATAATAAAAACTTTCTTTGTCATACTCTGGCCACTGCCAGTAGCGTGATTTTTGACCACTATTTCCACTGTATGGCGGGTTATCTTTTTCACCATCCTGCTTAATGTAAGTCAATGTGTATTCATCGTTTTCGCGTGGTGTAAAACCGAGCTTCACAATGCCGCGTTTATCATCAGCCGATGAATTAATCATCTTACCGTGTTTGCCTGCAATATCATTATTTACACCATGCGGCAGGCCGAGAAAATCCTGCTTTAGCTGGCTACCGCTGACTTGCAAATACCCCAGATCGCTGCTGGCGGCAAATGAAGCATGCATATCGTAGGCATTGTCCTGGCTACGGCTCCATCCCTGGCGATATCCCAGATTTGCTTCCAGAGGTTTTGTTGGCTTCTGGGTGGTGATATTAATGGCTCCGCCCATCTGATTAGGCCCCTGAAGCAGCGACGAATACCCTTTGGAAACTTCGACTGCCCCCAGATTGTTGGTCAGAATCCGCGCCAGATCGAGGTTGCCGTCATAGGGAACATAAATGGGCACACCGTCGAAATAGACCGGCACCTGCCGACTATCAAAGCCACGAACTTTTACCTGTTCTTCGTTGCGGCTGCCTGACTTTTGCAGCACCACGCCGGGGACGACACTTAATGCCTGAGCGACATTCTGTTTATCCAGGGCCTTCATGGTGGGTTGATCGAGAACGGTGGTCGTCGTCGATGATACCGGACTGGACCATACGGTCAGCGTGTCACTCTCCTGAGCCGCTACGGCCTGCTGGGTAAAGGCAAGTGATAATGCTGTGCAGAGATAACGTTTTTTGAGTCTCATAGAATAAATTCCGTTTAACAAAGATTTAAATAGAGGCTGCGGGTTGCAGACTGACTTTAATGTCAGCTGGTGTCGCGTAATAAGGCGCGGAGGTAATAAAAAGGCGAATGCCGCAGTCGAGGTAATTTTTGAGTGTTGTCAGATTAATTCCGCCGGTCAGAGCCAGCGTGCAGTGGGGAGCCAGCGACGGTGCTATTTGCGCAATTTCAGTTGCCTGTTGTGGACTAAATTTGTCGAGCTGAAGTACGTCTGGTTGCGCGCGTAACGCGGCGATTGCCTCTTTCGGCGTGTCGGCTTCAACAACTATTTTCTTCTCGGGTGCGTGGCGACGTAACTGATTGATTGCGCCTGACCAGTCCTGATTGTCATGAAGAAAATGACGGTGGTTGGCAAACAATAATATGGTTTCCGCACATCCGGCACGATGAATCAGTCCTCCGGCAGCCAGAATTGCCTGCGAGGCCAGTAAGCGGGTGCCCGGAATTGCTTTTCGGGTGCAGGCGATATTGCCATCAGGGTAACGTTCACGAAGTAACGCCAGCATTTGAGCGAGATAATCAGAAACACCGCAACTCCACTCCAGCACATTCTGGACTGCCTTCCATCCCTGATGAAGTGCTGCGGCATTACCCTGCGCACGGATTAGCCGCTGACGCGCGTTCGCTTGTGAACCGTCGCTGACCGCGTCATCAATAGTTAATCCCAGCGTAGTTAACATCTTACACGCGACAGAAATTCCGCTGACGCAGCCGCCCTGACGGTGAAAAAACTCTATATAGCCATGCTGGTGTCCAATATTTAATGCTCGCGTGGTCAGGTCACCGCCCTGGATATCTTCCAGAAGTAACGCATCGATTTGTGCCTGAGAAAGGAAAATCATCGCAGTGCCTCTTGCGGTACGCTATCCCACCAGATGAGCGCCCAGTCGCGGCTGGCAGGGGCGAGGGCACGAGCATCTTGTTGTTGATACCAGCGATATAACCGCTCACGCTCATCGTCGTTAAGCGCGCCCAGACTCCAGCTGACGTTCTGCTCAAAACGTTCCCAGGTGCTGTTATCCTGTTGGCAATTTTGTCCACGGATAAAATCAACGTGAGCATAAATTCCCATCTGATACAGGACGTTGAGCGCAAAGATATAGTTGGGTAATTCGATCACTTCCCGACCAGCCGCCCGCTGAATGGCTGGAGAGACGAACGAGGTGCTGACCAGATGAGTCGTATAGACGCGAAGCCGTGCCTGATTATTCAGTTTGCTCATTGCCTGGCGCATATCAGCCACCAGAGTGGAGCGGGAAGCCACGGCAATATCGCAGCGTGGCAGGTCACTCCAGTCCTCTTCCCAGGCGCGCTGGATCCAGTGGACATTGTCTGCCTTTAGCGCGGCGGCGCGACGGGCGGCAACCTTCAGCATCCCCTGACTGTAATCAACGCCATAAATCGTCGTGAGTTTGTCAGCCAGCGCCAGCGATACGGTACCCGGTCCGCAGCCCATATCGAATAAGGTCTGCGCGCCTTGCAGATCAATTTTAGCGGTCAGTTGTTGCAGGTAGCTGTCCGTAGGCGAGGCGCAATTTTCCGCCATTTTTTCCGCCCGTTGATCCCAGTGATCCGGCGTTTTTTCTGTGCGGTGGGCCAGTTTGAGTTGCTGCAGGTAAAGGTCCGCAAAATCAATATCATCAATGAGCATGATTGTTCCTTAGTGGCTAATTGCAGAGAGGTGATGATGAATCTGGTCGGCAGAAACCCGGTACAGGGCAGCCAGTTTGTTCGTTGTTAACTGTTCGGTCGGTAAGCCTTGTGTTACTCGTCCATCTGGCTCTACCTGGATAATGCTGTCGGCAATGGCGTTGGCATGGAGCGGATGATGAGTCGACATTAGCATTGTCATGCCGTTATTTTTGAGCTGCGCCAGCGTGTCCAGTAGTTGGATCTGATGACCGAAATCGAGGCTGGAGGCAGGCTCATCCAGTAATAACAAGCGCGGTTGCTGGACGAGTGCACGGGCGATTAAAGCCAGCTGACGTTCACCGCCGCTAAGTGTATTCCAGCGTCGTGTCGCCAGATGCAAAATGCCCAGCTTTTCCAGTTGCTCCGTTGCTTTCAGGCGTTCTTGCTTACCGGGAACGGAAAAAGCGCCTATGGTGGGGGCCAGGCCCATCAACACCATATCCAGCACACTAAAAGCAAAAATGCCGTCGTGCGCCTGCGGCACCCAGGCAATAGCCTGCGCGCGCTGGCGATGGCTGAGTGTCTGCACAGGGAGGCTATCCAGTAAGATCTCGCCTTTTAATAACGGTATAACGCCAAGAATGGAGCGCATGAGTGTGGTTTTGCCGCAACCATTGGCTCCTAACAGACAACAAATTGTTCCTTGCGACAGGGTGAAGGACACGTCGCGTAGCACCGGATGGCGGGAGTAACCCAGAGACGCATGACGGACGGCAAGCAAAGTCACTGGCGACCTCCGCGTAACAACAAAAACAGGAAAAACGGTGCACCAACAAAAGCGGTCAGAATGCCAAGTGGGATTTCTGTTGTTCCAATGCTGCGTGCCAGCGTATCGGTAAGCAGGAGCAGAATCGCGCCAGTACACATTGCCATGGGCAACAGCTGCTGATGGTTATGACCGGTCAACAAGCGGGCAATGTGCGGAACGACCAGGCCGACCCAACCAATTATGCCCGCTATTGCTACCGTGCTGGCGGTGATTAGTGTGGCGCAGACAATTAATCCAAAGCGCAGACGTGTCACGTTCAGTCCCAGCGAACGGGCTTCGTCGTCGGAAAGCGTGAGTAAATTCATACGCCAGCGGAGAAAAAACAGGGGCAAGGAGCCTATGAGAATGATCGGTGCAGCATAGCAGAGATCGCGTAAGGTCACGGTGGACAGCCCCCCCAGCAACCAGAAGGTAATTGACGGTAACTGGGTGTAAGGATCGGCCAGCGTTTTTATTAGCGATATCCCCGCTCCGCACAACGTTCCTAACGCAATGCCTACCAGCACCAGGGTTAAGATCGGATCGTGGCGGGTCACCCGACGCGTAATCAACCAGACGCCCGCGACCACCATCAGCCCGCCGCAAAATGCGTACAGCTGGATGTAAACAATGGATAATCCCCACAGGATTGCCGCGCAGGCACCAAGTCCGGCACCGGCGGAGACGCCTAAAATATCCGGTGACACTAAGGGATTACGGAACATTCCCTGATAGGTGGTTCCGGCCCCTGCCAGCGCCGCGCCCAGAAACAGCGCAGCAAGAATACGCGGCACGCGGATTTGCCAGAAGACAATTTGTTCCTGCACAGGAACATTTTCTTGACGAAGAATGAGCGCCAGCAGTTGCTGTATATCGAGATGATAAGCCCCACTTACGGCGGCAAAAGTGATACTGATAGCTGCCAGCAGCAAAATACATCCGTTTACGGTTCTCATTAGCTCGCCACCAATTTTTGATAGTCGGCGTCACTTAATGGGCAATGCCAGAACAGTTGGGCGTAATGCTGCATGTCACTTTTAAACTGGCGATTGATGGCGGGATCCAGCCAGGCGTGAAGTCTGCGTAATCCCAGAAGACGGTTGATTCCCGGCGGGGCATCCAGCCAGCCAAAGGGCAGGCCACTTAAAAATAAGATGCGTTGTTCCGCAACCGCTTTCACGCCCTGCCAGAGAGGATCACGACGAATAAAATCTGCAGTAACGGCCTCCTGAACCAGAATAATATCCGGCTGCCAGCGCAGGAGATTTTCCATGGAAACCTGTGTCAGACCGTGGCGATCGGCTATTTGCGCGACGTTGTGCAAACCTAATAATTCCGCCGTCTCGGTATGCAACGAACCATGTAAGCCCGTTTCCAGCCCTCGAGGACCGCGCGCAGCATAAAAGCTGAGGTTAGCGGCGGGTGAGGTGGCGAATGCCTGAGCTTCACCAACGAAGCGGCTGGCGAGATTGGCTTGTTCTGCGGCGCGGTGCTCTTCGCCTAACGTTTTGCCAAGCGTTGTTAACTGTTCTGCTGATTGTTCCAGTTTCCCGTTAAGCAATAACCAGGGTATTTGTGTCTGTTCGCTAACCTGCCGTGCCTGGGAGATCCAGGTTTCATCCGTATTGCCGCAATCAACGACCAAATCGGGATGTAACGCCATAAGCCCTTCCAGCGAGAGTGTGCTGGCGCGCCCGGCGAGTCGTCCCAGCCTGGGGAACTGGCGAATGTGCTCTGGCAATGGAATTAATGCCTGACGGGCAAAATCAAAAGAGGAAAAACCGACCATTTTTTCTGGCGCGACAGCCAGCAATAGTAAATCGGCGGGCGCGCCTGCGCTGACGATGCGTGTAATGTTTTGGGCTTCGGGAAGCGTCAGTGAGGCCCAGAATTTGACTGATTGTGCAAAGGACGGCAGATGATGCAGGAACAATGTCGACGCAAGAATCTGTGTAAACCTCCGTCTGGTTAGTGACATAAGTAATATCCTGATAATTAAAACCGCTATATACTTACACATATAGCGAAAAAGATCATGTTTGATGTCAAAATTTGTCTAAAGAGACAGAATGATTTGCTTGTTGCTTAAATAACACTTTGTTCCACAAGAAAATTGTCAGGGAGAATGGCGGAGTGGCGAAAAATATAAATAGAGGTGTAATGATTAACAAATTGATAAAATAAAATTAAAATCTTCTCTGATAAAAGAAAATAAAGGCATAGACCGTAGAAAGAGTGGTATTTGGTATTTCGTGGTGAAGAAAGAGCAATGCCAATTTTATGCACGTAATGGCATTGCTCGATATACAGTAAAGTTAAGGCGTAGGTTCCGCCTCATTTTGTTTTACCGGCTGTGTTGTTGATTCACTGAGTGGACGCGTCGCCGGAACATTGTCACACGGTTGCTCTTTCGGGCAGATCAAATCCAGCATTTTCAGCGTCACGCCATTGGTCCAGCCAAAGCCATCCTGTAATGGATATTCGCCACCGCCGCCCCCTGTTCCGGTGGTGCTGACATCATATTTTTCCACCAGCTTTTTCTCCCGGTCATAGGTGTGCTGAACATTGGTCAGGAAGTGCCAGCTAATGTCCATCGCCACCTCTTTTTGCCCGTAGTTTTGTAATCCTTCTGTCGCGATCCACTGCAACGGTGCCCAGCCGTTTGGCGCATCCCATTGTTGCCCACTTTTCACCGACGTGGTGTTCAGGCCGCCTGGTTGCAGCAGATGTGTTTTCGTCGCTGTCGCCATTTTGTTGGCGCGATCTTTCGCTGCCGCATTGACGTATAGCGGGAACAGGGCGGCCGCGGTTAACTGATTGCGCACTTTATGACTTTTCAGGTCGTAATCGGCATACCAGCCTTGTTGATCGTTCCACAGGTATTTTTCGATCCCTTTTTGACGGGCATTTGCCAGCGTTTCGTACTGGTTTGCCATCGCGTTATCTCCGGCAGCTTTGCTGGCGCGGGCGAGGATTTTTTCCATTTTAAACATCAGGCTGTTCAGATCGACCGGTACGATGCTGGTGGTGCGTAAGGTATTTAACTGCTGCGGGTTGTCCATCCAGCGCGAGCTGAAATCCCAGCCAGACGCAGCGGCAGAGCGCAGGTCGCGGTAAATTTCAGTGGCAGGTCGATTCGGATTGCTTTTGGCGGTGGCAATATCTTCCACCCATGACTCTGGTCGTGGCGTATCGCGATCGTCCCAGTAGCGGTTGAGAAGGGTACCATCCTGAAGTTTTACAACGCGTTTTTCCTGTTGTCCGGCTTGCAGGTTCTCAACACCGTCCATCCAGTAAGCATATTCTTTTTGCATTTGCGGCAGGTATTGCTTCAACGCGGCATCGCCTTCATGCTGCGCCAGTAACTCTACCATCAGGGCAAAGAAGGGCGGCTGCGAGCGACTTAAATAGTAACTGCGGTTGCCGTTGGGAATATGACCGTAAGTGTCTATTTCATGAGCAAAATTGGCCACCATATCCGCGACTTTATCCCAGTGACCGCTTTCGGCAAGTCCTAACATGGTGAAGTAACTGTCCCAGTAATACACTTCGCGAAAACGTCCTCCCGGCACGACATAGGGTTCCGGTAACGGCAACAGAGAATCCCATTTCTCGGTACTTTCGGTAGAACGGGTTAACACCGGCCAAAGTCCGTCTATATGTTCGCGCAGTGACTGCCCCTTTGGAGGCACATATTTCTCTCCCTCTTTCGGCAGGGTGAAATTGACGTTAACGAAATGGCGCAGATCGAACCCGCTCTGATTCTGCTGCATCCGGTAGTCTGCGAGGATCATTAATGGATCGCTGTTAGGAATGGCATCGGCAAAAGTTTTTTGATCAGGAAAAAGTTTGGCGTTTTGCACATCGTTAAACAGAGGGCCTAACAAAATATCAGGCGATTGTGGCGTCACCGGTGTTTCTTCTGCCTGCACCGATAGCGCAGCGAAACACAAAAAGATGCAGGCTGGAATTAACGCCATTTTTAGCGGGCGAGAAGCTGCGGGGGATTTCATCAATCATTCTCCTTTGGCGAAACCGAATAAAACGGTATTCAAGTATCAGAAAACCTTAGTTCAGGATCGCACTAGCTGCATGATCGAAATCTCATTCTGCGAACGGTCAGGCATTTTAGAAAAGGGAATTAAAGGGATAAATAACGTCGAAGTAGAGTGATCAAATAACGTCTGTTTGTTAGCCAGCCAGCGGAGTTGGGTTCGCGATTAGCGAAGAAAAATCATCATGATTTGGTAAAAAATATAACAGGTAGTTAAAAATCATCCGTGCAGAGTAAATAGCCGGATGGCATCAGAACGATGCCATCCGAACGGTGGTTTAACCCTGACGGCTGAAACGTTGCGTTTTAACGTCCAGCGTTAGCGTTTCTTCTGGTTGTATCGCATACAGTTTCTCACCCTGCTGGCAAATCCAGCCAATCCCCAGTTCACGGGCGATCAGGGCGCTGTGGGATAGCGGACTTCCGGCGCTAAGGCAGATACCTTTTACAACCGCCGGATCCAGTTGCAGTATTGTGGAGGGATAGATGTTCTCCGCCAGTAGAATAGTTGGCGAGTTAAACTGCGGGAGTTCTTCTTTCGTTTGGGTCAGGTGGACTAGGGTGCGATGCAGAAGATCGTCCACATCAATATAGCGAGCCTGTAGATATTCATCATCCAGTTGCTGGTATTGCTGGCTAAGTTCTTTAAGAACTTGCTGCCAGGCATATTCTGCCGTGCAATGTTCATGCTGAAGGAGTTCGCTTGCCGCCGCCAGCAGTTCCGGATCATCTAACAGTGTATGGTGACCAGAAAAGATTGCGGCAATATCGTCAAGCCCGCTGGCTTCTGCTTTCGCTGTTAACGTCATCAGATCTAATAACGTGAAGTCAATGGCCTGGCGTAATCGTTCTTGTTCTTCATCCACGGTCAGGGTTGATTTTGCCTGTACCGTACTTAAAACCGGTTGATAATAAAAGGCTTTACCCGAAACAGGCGGAACGGGACGCAGAATAGGTGGAGCAACTTCCTCCGTTTCACCAAAGTTATCTTCAGCCAGCTGACGGAAAGCGATCAGTGCCTCTTCAGCTTCTGGTCCTTTCGCAATCAGGCGCAGCGTATCGTTATAGCGAACTTGTAGTAACGCAATCTGGTTAATACTCTCCGGTGTAACGCATTTGCCGTTTTTCTCCAGCAACATATCGGCATTAAATGTCGATAAGGTATAAACCAGCCGGGAGGCCGGACGTACATGCAGGCCGTTACGGTTTTTTATGACCACCGACAGAGAACGGGCTTCTTCATCGTACGGAGGACATGTGTCAGAGATTTCAGTGTCGGAGGACGGTAAACCCAGTTGTTCACGTTTGGCTTCCAGCGCATGCATGGCGTCAAAGATAACTTTGTCGATATCCGCCCCCGAGGCCGCGCTGACCGTTGCTGCCAGTGTACCTTCGACCAACGGCGCAGCACACAAACGTACTTTTGCGGCGATCTCGGGAGCCAGCAATTCCAGCGCAGTTTCAGCACTCAATAATGCGCTACCCATATCCATCATGACCAGCACATGGTCGGCATCGGCAACAGATTCGATGGCCTCCATCACTTTGACGGCATCGGTACCAATGGGATTTTGTGGATCGTCAATTCCCGCGGCAATGGCGATTTTACAACTATCACTCATTAACATCTGACGGGCTAGTTCACCGACACCTTCTCCCAGTCGGCTGCTATGTGAAACTATGACCAGGTTTACCATCACCAATTCCTTACTCTTTTGCGGCTAACGCCAACATTTGCATCATAAACATCACCGAGGTCGCACCGGGGTCCTGGTGACCAATACTGCGTTCACCGAGATAACTGGCGCGGCCTTTGCGGGCTTGCATCGTAATCGTACTTTGTGCAGCGGATTCGGCGATGCTACTGGCAGCTTCGAGCGCCGCCGGAACAGAGAGATTTTGCTCGCTGGACTGACGTAACGATTCCACCACCGGCACCCACACATCACACATGGTTTTATCGCCAGGTTCGGCTTTACCGCGACTGATTACGCCGTCCGCGCCATCGCGGAACATCTGATAAAGCTCTTCCAGCGTCAGGCTTTGCCGTGCCTGGGTCGCCTGTGCGGCGCGGATAAAGAAGGTACCGAAAAGCGGACCACTGGCACCACCGACGCTGGAAAGTAGCGTCATACCGGTATTCTTGAGAATGAAACCGATATCTTTATCTGCGATAGCAGGGAGTTTTTCCACCACTTTGCTAAAGCCTCGGTTCATATTTAGCCCGTGGTCAGCGTCGCCAATTTCGCGATCCAGTCCGGTAAGATACTCGCTCTCGGTGCTGAAAATATCGCCACAACGAGTGAGCCAGTTAACAATTTGAGTTCTGCTCAGTGACATAGCTATCTCCTTATTTACCCCAGTTAAGGGCCGGGGTGTGGACCGGGGCGTCCCAGAGTGCCAGCGTTTCGTCATCAACTTTCAGTAAGGTGATTGAGAAACCGGTCATATCCAGTGAGGTGCAGTACGCGCCAATTAAATTACGCTCGATAGTCAATCCCGCTTGCTGGCAACGTGTGGTCAGGCGGTTATAGACGCCGTACAGCTCAGAAAGCGGAGTTGCGCCAAGATTGTTAACCAGCGCAATCACCCGATCGCCAGACTGGAGCGGTTGTTTGGTTTGTGATTCTTCCTGCCAGCCGCCTTGTTGATAATCCCAGAAACGCAAAGTGCGATGGTATGAGCCATTTTCCAGCAGGGTGTCGAACATTTCATCGACGGTTTGATCAAGAGATGAGAAGGGGCGTCGGTCAATACCCGGCTCACCATGAATGCCGACGCCAAACTCCATCTCATTGTCCGCCAGGGTAAAAGAAGGTTTGCCCGCGGCAGGAACGGTACAGGCACCGAGAGCGATACCTATTGAGTGGCCTTGATTATTCAACTTACGCCCCAGCTCCGCACAGGCGTCCAGTGAGTCGCCACGCTCCGCCGCAGCGCCTACGAGTTTTTCAATTAATACGGTGTTGGCAACGCCGCGCCGCCCGGCGGTATAAAGACTGTCTTTTACTGCAACGTCGTCATCAATGACCACAGTGGTCACTTTTACGCCGCTATCGTGCAGTAACTCGGTTGCTGTTTCGAAGTTAAGAATATCGCCGGTGTAATTTTTGATAATCAACAGTACACCTTCGCCGCCATCAATTTGCATGGCGCATTCAAAGATTTTATCGGGCGTCGGTGAGGTGAAAATTTCGCCCGGACAGGCCCCCGAAAGCATCCCCTGACCGATATAACCACAATGCATCGGCTCGTGTCCGCTGCCGCCACCCGACAGCAGGGCGACTTTACCTGCAACGGGGGCATCAGCTCGGGTGACATACACCGGATCCTGATGCAGTGTCAGCGATGGATGCGCTTTCGCTAGTCCTGCCAGTTGTTCGTCCAGTACGTCTTGCACATCATTGATCAATTTTTTCATTATTTTGCTCCAGCAATTACGGTAGGGCATGGATGATGTTCAACGACACGGCGACCACTGACTGCCGATGAATCCATTGTGCATCAGGCAAGGGAAAAGAAAATTAGCCCAAATTATGTTTCATAGTGAAACATATGCTTTAATTAATGTTCCATATTGAAACTTTTACGTGTATTAATACTTAAAATTGCGAGCCGGAACACCTTTTGTCATAAGGGATGCGGGATATGAGTAGCGCTTTTAACAACGATGGTCGGGACATATCTCCCTTAATTGCAACCTCCTGGGAGCGATGCAATAAGCTGATGAAACGGGAGACATGGAACGTACCACATCAGGCCCAGGGCGTGACATTTGCTTCTATTTATCGGCGTAAGAAAGCGATGCTGACGCTCGGGCAGGCTGCGCTGGAAGATGCCTGGGAATATATGGCACCGCGAGAGTGTGCGCTGTTTATCCTCGATGAAACCGCCTGCATTCTCAGCCGTAATGGCGATCCGCAAACCTTGCAGCAGCTAAGTGCACTGGGATTCAATGACGGCACGTATTGCGCCGAGGGAATTATTGGTACTTGTGCGCTATCGTTAGCGGCTATCTCTGGTCAGGCCGTGAAAACGATGGCCGATCAACATTTCAAACAGGCACTCTGGAACTGGGCCTTTTGTGCAACGCCGTTGTTTGACAGCAAGGGCCGATTGACGGGAACAATAGCGCTGGCGTGTCCGGTTGAGCAAACTACCGCAGCTGATTTGCCGTTGACGTTGGCAATCGCACGCGAGGTCGGAAATTTACTGCTGACGGACAGTTTGCTCGCTGAAACTAACCGTCATTTAAATCAACTTAATGCCCTGTTAGAAAGTATGGATGATGGTGTGATTAGCTGGGACGAGCAGGGTCATTTGCAATTTATCAATGCCCAGGCGGCGCGGGTCTTGCGCCTTGACGCGACGGCAAGTCAGGGAAGGGCGATCACTGAACTCTTAACGTTACCCGCCGTATTGCAACAAGCAATAAAACAGGCACATCCGCTCAAACACGTAGAAGCAACCTTTGAAAGTCAGCACCAGTTTATTGATGCGGTGATAACCCTTAAACCGATAATAGAAACGCAGGGAACCAGCTTTATTTTGTTGCTCCATCCTGTGGAACAGATGCGGCAGTTAATGACCAGTCAATTAGGAAAAGTCAGCCATACTTTCGCTCATATGCCACAAGAGGATCCGCAAACCCGCCGCTTGATTCATTTTGGTCGCCAGGCGGCGCGCAGTAGCTTTCCTGTCCTGCTTTGTGGAGAAGAGGGCGTGGGCAAGGCACTGCTAAGTCAGGCAATTCATAATGAAAGCGAGCGTGCAGCGGGGCCTTATATCGCCGTCAATTGTGAGTTATATGGTGATGCGGCGCTGGCGGAAGAATTTATTGGCGGCGATCGCACGGACAATGAAAATGGCCGTCTGAGTCGGCTGGAACTGGCGCACGGCGGCACGCTGTTTCTTGAAAAGATTGAATATCTGGCGGTGGAGTTACAGTCTGCTTTGCTTCAGGTTATCAAGCAGGGTGTTATCACGCGACTGGATGCGCGGCGTTTAATACCCATTGATGTCAAAGTGATTGCCACAACGACCGCGGACCTGGCAATGCTGGTGGAACAAAATCGCTTTAGTCGCCAGCTGTATTACGCGCTGCATGCATTTGAAATTACCATCCCGCCTCTGCGTATGCGGCGTGGCAGCATTCCGGCGCTGGTGAATAACAAATTACGCAGTCTTGAAAAACGCTTCTCTACGCGTCTGAAAATTGACGACGATGCCCTCGCTCGCCTGGTTTCTTGTGCATGGCCAGGCAACGATTTTGAACTTTACAGCGTCATCGAGAATCTTGCTCTGAGTAGTGATAACGGGCGCATTCGCGTCAGTGATTTACCTGAACATCTGTTTACCGAGCAGGCGACAGATGATGTCAGCGCCACCCGCCTTTCCACCAGTCTGTCATTTGCGGAAGTTGAAAAAGAGGCAATTATTAACGCAGCCCAGGTCACAGGCGGTCGCATTCAGGAAATGTCGGCTTTACTTGGAATCGGCCGCACTACGCTGTGGCGGAAAATGAAGCAACATGGCATTGATGCAGGGCAGTTTAAGCGCCGGGTATGAAAGACAGAAACGATTTATGATACATCAGAGTGATCTGTATTTCATTCCGGCGCACGCTAACAATTTTCAGCATCGTTTAAGGGCTTGTCTATCCCCCACTTAAAAGCTGAAGCGATATCCTCCGTTGACTTGCTTCTGATCAAAGAGGTTACCCTGCGTGTAATCCGCTTCGAGATAGAATGTGTGCTGTTTGTTATACTGTGCACTGACTCCCACGCCGTTATTCCAGCCATTACCTTTGAAACTGTACTTCTCCCGGGAGTTGTTCAACAGATATTCGGTATCCCCTGAAAACTCGCGGATAGCGCCAGTCTTCACATAGACATTCAGCTGGCTGTTGCCTGCGGTGATGTCATATCCCAGTATCATGCTGGCACGCCCCAGCAGCGATTCGTAGTGATTCAGATGTATATTGAGGCCATTACTCGCCTTCATAGCCATCTCATTCTGGTGGCTGTATGTGAGCTGGGTTTGCGGCTCTATATAGAACCCATAACCAGTAGGGGTCAGGTTGAACCTCTGCCCGGCTTCCAGGGCGATACTCATTCCATTCGCAGTGCCGTTGGCATTAACGCCGTTGTTCTGACTGTCCAGTACGTGGAAACTATTTTTCTGGCGTGATGCTTTTACAACGAGATCGCTGTAAAAACCGCTGTGTGCCATGTAACTGGCGTACATTCCCATGTAGTCTGAACGTGCGGTACCGTCGCCTCCGCTATAGTCCGGCGATGCATGTGTTGAGCCAATATACAGACCGACATACAACGGCATTTCATCAGAGAGACGTTTATCCCCACCAAACTGGATACCGCTGTAACCCATGTCAAAGCCGCTCAGTTTGCCACTGGCAAAGGAGTCCAGGCTTCCCCCATAACTGCGCAACCAGATATTACCGTCTTTACTCTGATTTCGCAGGTCACCCATCCGTTGCATCAGCGTACGGTTTTCAACATAGTTCAATAAGTAACCGACATTGAGATAATTGCCGCCAGCATCTGCGGTCGTGGTGGGTTTAGGTGTGGGAGTGGGGTTAGGCGTAGGATCGGGGTTGACTATGGGAGGCTGAGCGGGAGCTGGTGTGGGCTCAGGATTTGGAGTCGGCTCCGGAATTGTCCCGGAAGCGTAGAGCTCCCAGTTAGTGCCATTTTTACGCACATCATACAGATATCCTCCCAACTCAACCTGAGAAGACGCGCTGAACGAGGCCGCGCCGTCAGTGGTTTTTACCACTGTCAGAACTTCATTTCCCGTTGTGGCCTCGCTGCCCTGGTTACGGATAGCCAATACGTGATTACCAGCACTACTCCCGCTGATATTCAATAAATCCCCTTTATTATTAACGCCATTACCCTCGCCAACAACATCAGCACGCATAATAAAGGTACTGTTACCGCTCAGGTTCTCTACGTTTAATGTGGTGAATGTGCCGGCAGTTGACGTGTGGCTGGCAAAATCGACAGTTGAATGGCTCAGCGCCAGCGTGTCGAGATTAGAATTACTTGTTACGTTCCAGACGCTGTTATTCATTGTAACGTCCAGTTTCCCGCCATTGACATTATCGCTGAGGGAAGAACCTGTCCAAACCGACCCAGGGTGCATATCCAGATTGATTAGCCCACCTTTGGAGAGAACGCTACCGTTGATAAGCATACGACCCGAAGCGTTGATGCGGCTGGCGGCATAACCATCGTCATGTTGCGTTGCGATGGCCATCTGGTCGGGTGTACTCATATCAATGACCAGATCACTCGTGAGGTCGATCTGGCTGTTGGTCATGGCATAAATCCCCCTGGCTCCTGCCGCGCCGGTGATAGCCAAACTGTCTCCGGTTATTCTACCGCCGCTGAGCGCCCACAAACCCAGCGCCAGACTGCCATTACGATCAACCGTAATATCGGTATTTTGCATGTTGATAACAGCCGTTGCCGTCTGGGCTGAGGCACCATAAGAACCGCTGGAAAAGATGCTGTTTCGTTGCGCTGCCGTGCCAGAAAAATTGATTGTCGCGTCTGAACCACTGGTTACGAGGCCACCGCCCTGCGCGGAAGAAATATGGCTATCAGCACCGATAGTGGTTGTACCACCACGAACTTCGACGCCATTTGCCGCGGCTCCAGTTACATCAACAGTGAGTGCATTCGCGCTCACCTGGCCAAAGCTCCAGAGGCCGTGTGCATTATCGCCATTGGTTTTAATGGTACTGTTTGTTCCGAGATCGACAACAGAGTTTTTCTGTACGTTTATCCCCATGGCGCTGTAGCCCTGAACATCGATTGTCAGGTCTGTCGCCGTAAAACGCGCAGCACCATTGGCGTTATTGCCGTTGAGACCACCGATATAAACACCTGTACTTCCATCGGTCTTGATTTTACTTCCGCTTCCAAGATCGACACTGGTGCCATAGTCATTGATTGTTAGGCCTATACCGTTCGAGTTTTCAATGGTGAATTGAGTGGCTGTTAGTGTTGAGCTATGTCCAATAATGATGCCGTCATCGTTACTCTTAATGGTGCTGCCTGTGCCTAAGTCAGCATGGGTATAGTCACCAATTAAATTAATGCCGATGGCAGAGGTTTGACCAACAACATCTACTGTAAGTCGGTTAGCTGTCAGGGAGCTGTTCTTGCCCTGAATAATGATTCCCTTTGCATATCCAGAGGCGTCGTTGACATTGACGGTGACATCATTACCCAGGTTGATATTGCCAGGCGTGTTTCCTGCTGGGGTCATTACACCATAGAGGTTTCCTGATGGATCGGCGGTATCTCCTGTAATTCTGTCACCATCATTAATAGTAATATTGGTGCCATTTTGACTTCCTAAATCAGCAGCTATCAGCAGGGGGGAAAAGATAATTGCATTCAAACCAATAGCGCCATATTTTATCAGTTGAATGGAGGGCGAACGGATTTTTAATTCAGCGAGACGATCGGCTTTGGTATTCCCATTGTGTTGTTTGATGCCCATACCACTCCTATATAGTACCCAGGCTATGGGTCTATGGATTTTGTCATTTTGTTTAAGTCAATGAATAATATCCTCTTATCATCATGATATTTGTATGGTGCAATCATGATGAGCTGCTCTGAGAATAATTCTCTATTACCGGGCAAAATCAGGAACACAGGAATTAATATATATTTAACATCCTCCTTACAAAGGTGAGTTTAGATCGAGTTATTCCCTAAGTTGTCGTTACTTATTCCAATTCGTTACTATGAATATGACAAAAACATTACAACAAACAGCGGTTAAATAATTTGGTGAATATTTTTGGTAATAATCCTAATTAGTTATGGGATTTTCGCTTGATGTATCTGCATAACAAAAACAATATGAGCCATTTTTGCATTACTAATAAGAAAAAGCAAAAAACATCGATATTCATTTTTGATCAATGGATTTTCTGGCTTATCGTTATTATCGTGCTACTGGTTATCATTTTCATCTTGCCAGGATCGCACGTAATCACGTTATTCGGGGGCTTTATCTGCTGGATATTGCCCTTCAGGCAAGTCCTTTTCTCGCCAGCATATTGGAGCGTGATCAATATTGATCAGCTGTAAAAGGTGTCTGATGTGCAGTGGAACACAAACTTACGTTATCTCATTGCTAATGAGATATCCCTCATCTGAACACTTATGTCTTTAATTATTCTGGTGGTTCACTATAGGCAATAAGCACAAAAGTGTAGGATGTTATAAGAATGGTTAGGACTCGGTAAAATGAAAAATCCACGCAATTGCGTGGATTTTATATACTTTTGCGCTCTTCATGAGATTTAGCGAAACCTCATGAGACAACAAATTAATTAGACATTGAACAGGAAGTTCATTACATCGCCATCTTTAACGATGTAATCTTTGCCTTCTGCACGCATTTTGCCTGCTTCTTTCGCGCCTTGTTCACCTTTGTAAGTGATGAAATCTTCGAACGAAATAGTTTGTGCACGGATAAAGCCTTTTTCAAAATCAGTATGGATTTTGCCAGCGGCCTGCGGCGCGGTTGCACCAACCGGAATGGTCCATGCACGTACTTCTTTCACCCCAGCGGTGAAGTAAGTTTGCAGGTTCAGCAGCTTATAACCGGCACGGATCACACGGTTCAGGCCCGGCTCTTCCAGCCCAAGCTCCTGCATAAACTCGTCACGTTCTTCGTCGTCCAGTTCGGCAATGTCTGCTTCAACAGCAGCACAAACCGGAACCACAACAGAACCTTCTTTCGCCGCGATTTCACGCACCTGGTCAAGATACGGGTTGTTTTCAAAACCGTCTTCGTTGACGTTGGCGATGTACATTGTTGGTTTCAGCGTCAGGAAGCTCAGGTAACGAATAGCCGCTTTCTCTTCAGCGCTTAAATCCAGCGCGCGCAGCATACCTGCGTTTTCCAGCTGGGGCAGGCATTTTTCCAGGACCGCCAGCTCAGCTTTCGCGTCTTTATCGCCACCTTTGGCTTTCTTCTGTACGCGATGAATCGCACGTTCGCAGGTGTCGAGGTCTGCCAGCGCCAGTTCGGTGTTGATAACTTCAATATCATCCGCCGGGTTAACTTTGCCGGAAACGTGAATGATGTTGTCATTTTCAAAGCAGCGAACAACGTGACCGATCGCTTCGGTTTCACGGATGTTGGTCAGGAACTGGTTACCCAGACCTTCGCCTTTCGATGCGCCTTTTACCAGACCGGCGATATCGACAAATTCCATGGTCGTGGGAAGCGTACGCTGCGGTTTTACGATTTCAGCCAGTTGATCCAGGCGAGGGTCAGGCATTGGTACGACGCCTGTGTTCGGCTCGATGGTGCAGAATGGAAAGTTGGCCGCTTCAATACCGGCTTTGGTCAGCGCGTTGAACAGGGTAGATTTCCCGACGTTGGGCAAACCGACGATACCGCATTTGAATCCCATGATTTAAATCACCTTAATATCTTAATAATCAACCTGTTATTGCTAACAGATTGCAGAAATGGAAATAACTTTGCCTATTATACACGGCACTCGGCAAAAATGCCGCAGACAACGACTTATTGTGCTTTAAAGGCGTGCAATCGGTTCGTTGCCTTGGTCAAGCCATCTGTAAACCACATTTCAGTACAACGCGCCGCTTCGTCGATGGCTTCATCAATTAACTTCTGTTCACTAACAGGCGGCTTGCCTAATACAAAACCAACAACTTTATTTTTATCGCCCGGATGACCGATTCCGATGCGTAAACGGTGAAAGTTAGGGTTATTACCCAATTTACTGATGATGTCTTTCAGTCCATTGTGACCACCATGGCCACCGCCCAACTTAAATTTGGTGACGCCAGGAGGCAGATCCAGTTCGTCGTGGGCCACCAGAATTTCGTCCGGATTAATGCGGAAAAAACTGGCCATCGCCGCAACGGCTTTGCCGCTGAGATTCATAAATGTAGTCGGGACTAACAGGCGGACATCTTCGCCTCCAAGGGTGACTCGCGAAGTATAACCAAAGAATTTAGCCTCTTCGCGCAGCGGAGCGCGCAATCGCTCTGCCAGTAAGTCAACGAACCAGGCACCAGCATTATGTCGCGTTGCGGCGTATTCAGCGCCGGGGTTCGCCAGGCCGACAATCAATTTAATCGTCACGTTTTTTTGTCCTGAGTGTGTACATAACTGGCGCGTAGTTTACTGGTTGCGGCCCCGCTTGACAAAAAACTGCGTATCAAATGCAGATAACGCAATAATTGCCTGAGTGGACTATTAGAAAGTCAAGGTGTTCAGGCGTTTATTTGTAAAGTTTTGTTGAAATAAGGGTTGTAATTGTGATCACGCCCGCACATAACCCACAGGGTGTTGTCTATACTTTACACATAAGGAAGAGGGGTATTCCCTGTTACAACCCAGAAAGTTCCGGAGGTGACATATGAAACGCAAAAACGCTTCGTTACTCGGTAACGTGCTCATGGGGTTGGGTCTGGTGGTAATGGTGGTCGGCGTGGGGTATTCAATCCTCAACCAGTTACCACAGTTTAATATGCCCCAGTATTTCGCACATGGTGCAGTGCTAAGTATTTTCGTCGGTGCCATTCTCTGGCTGGCGGGTGCCCGTGTTGGCGGGCATGAACAGGTGTGCGACCGTTACTGGTGGGTTCGCCACTATGACAAACGTTGCCGCCGTAGCGATAATCGCCGTCATAGCTAACAAATAATGCAGTTTGCTGACCAGTCAGTTTGCGCTGACTGGTCAATCTCGTACTTATAAATCCGCCATCGCCGCGCGACGATTCGGGAAGAAAGCAAGGCGGCCCGGGATCGGTTGAATGCCTGCGCGAGCCATAGTGCGCAGTGGCTGGAATTCCACGTTGCACACGCGCAGTTCACATCCTTCGGGCAGACGCTTCACAAAACGCTGGAACGCATCAAGACCACCAGCATCAAGTACCGGAACGGCATCCCACTTCAGAATCACAATCCGTTTGCCTTCAAGACGTGACTCCAGGTCCGTGAATAAGCCTTCAGCAGCAGCAAAAAACAGCGGGCCAATAACGCGCAGAACCAGAACATCGTCTGGAACGTCTACGACTACCGGTGCCAGGCGAGTCATACGTGCGATACGACGCATAAACAGTAGCGATGCCAGCACGATCCCCACGCTGATGGCAATAACCATATCAAACAGCACAGTCAGCGACATGCACAGCAGCATGACAATGATGTCATCTTTCGGTGCATGACGCAGCAAGTCGACCACTTTATGCGCTTCACTCATGTTCCACGCCACCATCAACAGCAGGGCTGCCATAGCGGAAAGCGGCAGCCAGGAGAGCAGCGGTGCCAGTACCAGCAGGGCAAGAATAACCAGAATAGAGTGGACCACCGCCGAGATAGGGGACGTTGCCCCGGCACGGACGTTAGCGGCAGAACGCGCGATGGCAGCTGTAGCGGTAATACCACCAAAGAACGGAGCGATAATATTCCCCAGCCCCTGTCCAACCAGTTCGCTATTCGCCTTGTGTTTTGTCCCGGTCATACCATCCAGCACCACGGCGCAGAGCAGAGATTCGATTGCGCCGAGCATTGCCATTGAGAATGCCGCAGGCAGCAGTGTGCGAATAGAATCCCAGGTTAGCGTGAATTCTGAATTGGGCAGGTCCCACGGCAGCACCAGTTGTGGCAGCAATTGCGGAATACCGTTACCCTGAGAACCATCGGCCAGAACGTAGTGGAACTGCGAACCGATGGTAGCAACATGTCCGCCGAGCAGGTTAACAATCCCCATCACCGCGCAACCAGCCAGCAAGGCCGGAAGGTGACCAGGCAAACGAATGCCCAGACGCGGCCAGAAAACCAGAATGCCAAGCGTCACAATGCCAATGGCTGCATCACCCACATTAATGGTCGGCAGCGCCATAAATAATGCGCCGACTTTTTGTAGATAATGCTCCGGGACATGGGCCATTTGCAGACCGAGAAAATCTTTAATCTGCATGGTACCGATGGTGATCCCGATACCCGAGGTGAAACCTAAGGTCACGGAAACCGGAATATATTCAATCAAGCGTCCAAAACGTGCCAGCCCCATCAGGATCAAAAAGACACCTGACATGAGTGTCGCGACCAGCAGTCCTGCCAGTCCAAACTGTTGCGAAACGGGATAGAGAATTACCACAAATGCCGCAGTCGGACCGGAAACGCTAAAGCGTGACCCACCCGTCAGAGCAATGACAATCCCCGCAACAGCTGCGGTATATAAACCGTACTGGGGTGCCACACCACTACCAATAGCCAACGCCATTGCCAGCGGGATAGCAATAATCCCGACGGTTATCCCGGCAATCAGGTCACGGGTAAACCGTGCGGCAGTATATTTTTCTTTCCAGCAAGCGTCGATCAGAGCGCGGAAAGGCATCACATGTGAGGAAAATATTTTGTTCACAATAATGTTTCATCCGTGAGCGCATCATCTGTCAACTAAATGGCAGGTGAAGGAGGCATAGGTCATACAAATGGATATTACAGACAAAAAAACCCGCCGCAGCGGGTCTTTGAGCCGGGTTCGATTAGTGTTCGAACATGGCAGAGATCGATTCTTCGTTGCTGATACGACGAATCGCTTCGGCCAGCATACCTGACAGGGTCAGAGTACGCACGTTCGGCAGTGATTTGATTTCATCGCTCAGCGGAATGGTATCGCAGACAACGACTTCATCAATTACAGAGTTACGCAGGTTGTTCGCCGCGTTGCCAGAGAAGATCGGGTGAGTCGCGTACGCAAATACACGTTTAGCACCACGTTCTTTCAGAGCTTCAGCAGCTTTACACAGCGTACCGCCAGTATCGATCATATCATCGACCAGTACGCAGTCACGACCTGCAACGTCACCGATGATATGCATCACCTGGGAAACGTTCGCACGCGGACGACGTTTGTCGATGATTGCCATATCGGTATCGTTCAGCAGCTTAGCGATAGCGCGGGCACGCACAACGCCGCCGATGTCCGGAGAAACCACAATAGGGTTATCCAGATTCAGCTGCAGCATGTCTTCCAGCAGGATCGGGCTACCAAATACGTTATCAACCGGAACGTCGAAGAAACCCTGAATCTGTTCAGCGTGCAGATCCACTGTCAGCACACGGTCAACACCGACGCTGGAGAGGAAGTCTGCAACCACTTTCGCAGTGATTGGTACACGAGCGGAACGGACGCGACGGTCCTGGCGCGCATAGCCAAAGTAGGGGATAACAGCGGTGATACGACCTGCGGAAGCACGACGCAGGGCATCAACCATAACGACTAATTCCATCAGGTTGTCGTTAGTAGGGGCACAAGTGGACTGGATGATGAAAATATCACCACCGCGTACATTTTCGTTAATTTGTACGCTGACTTCGCCGTCGCTAAAGCGACCTACAGCGGCGTCGCCGAGTGAAGTGTACAGGCGGTTGGCAATACGTTGTGCTAGTTCCGGGGTGGCGTTACCAGCAAAAAGCTTCATATCAGGCACGAGAAGAACCTCAGGCATGCGTCCATTGGTGGAAAGAATCTGCCGAAAACTGTGCGGGCCAGGCATGATTCTTTCCAGGCGGTGTATTAAAGAGCGCGATGCAACGTCTGGAACAAGGTGACGTTGTCACCGAAACTCAGCTTGCCCGGCTTAAAGCATGGCTCTGTGCAATGGGGAAAGATTAACGCCTTTCGCCACAAAGCCATTGAGCCATTCCGGGGCTTGCTCTAGCACCTGGCGGGCTTCAGACTCTGTATCAAATTCAGCAAAGACACAGGCCCCTGTCCCAGTCAGGCGCGACGGGGCGTATTCTAACAGCCAGGAAAGCACCGCATCAACCTCGCGAAAACGTTTTCTTGCGATAACCTCGCAATCATTGCTGAATTCACATTTTAGCAACGTTTCTATTGACCTTTTTGGCGTATTGCGCGGGAGTTCAGGATCTTTAAAAATCACCGGTGTCGGAATACTTACACCAGGGTGCGCCACCAGATACCACTTCTCTGGCGGATCCACCGGCGTTAGTATTTCACCAACGCCTTCGGCAAACGCGGCATGCCCCCGAACAAAGACAGGAACATCTGCGCCCAGCGTCAGCCCCATTTCCGCCAGCTCATCCATGCTTAGTCCGCATTGCCAGAGATAATTTAACGCCACCAGAACCGTCGCGGCATTGGAAGAACCACCGCCGAGACCGCCGCCCATCGGCAAACGCTTATCAATGCTGATATTCGCACCGCTTCCCGTCGGAAGACGCCCGCTGTCTGCCGCAGTTTTCATCAACAACCGTGCTGCGCGAACGATCAGGTTATCTTCATGTTCCACGCCTTCAACGGGCGTTAACAGACGAATATCCCCATCGTCACGAAGCTCAATGCTGATGGTGTCGCCGTAATCAAGAAACTGAAACAGCGTTTGCAGCGTGTGGTAACCATCCGCACGCTGACCGGTAATGTATAAAAACAGATTAAGTTTTGCCGGAGAGGGCCACTGTGTCCGCATTATTTCACTATCCAGTTATCCATTTTTAACTTGATGCGTTGACCACCGTCGGTGAGTTCCATATTGGCTGGCATCGCAGGTTGAGTTTTTGTGTCATAACCACCGTAAACAACTTTCCAGTTTTTGCCATTCTGGCTGTAGGTGATTTCGCTCAGGCGGTACTGGTCGTCCAGTTTGTAGTCGGTTGCATCACCCGGTAAACCTAAAATCCACTGGCGCAAACTGTTGAGCGGAATCGGCATTCCGGTCAATTTGCCAATCATCTCTTCGGCGTCATCGGCGGTATAACGCTGACCTTTATTGTCGACTAACTGCACGTTACCCGGTTGAGCATTCAGCTCCAGTTCCGTGCTGCCCAATGGGTTAGTCAGCAGCAGACGGTAGCGATCCTGGCCGGTTTGCTGCCAGAAGAAACGGGCGTACACTTTTTGTTGGTCAGAAATATAAGCGAACGCGCCGCGAGTTTGATACTGATTAAGATTGCGCACGTCTTGCTGATGCTGACGCCATTGTGGCGAATCCGGGCTTTTGCCAGGACCTTTTGGTGTGGTAACGGAACAGGCAGTGAGCACAAGAGCAGCCAGCGGTAGCAGGCGGATAAGACGAAAATCGGGCAGGGGCATAGTGATGACAAGTCCTTGAGATACGTTGCAGTTATAACCCTTAATGCTAGCGTTACCGTCCGCTATCGTCTATGTTCAAGTTGTCTTAATTGCCAGAATCTAACGGCTTTCGGCAATTACTCCAAAAGGGGGCGCTCTCTTTTATTGATCTTACGCATCCTGTATGATGCAAGCAGACTAACCCTATCAACGTTGGTATTATTTCCCGCAGACATGACCCTTTTAGCACTCGGTATCAACCATAAAACGGCACCTGTATCGCTGCGAGAACGTGTATCGTTTTCGCCGGATAAGCTCGATCAGGCGCTTGACAGCCTGCTTGCGCAGCCGATGGTGCAGGGCGGCGTGGTGCTGTCGACGTGCAATCGCACGGAACTTTATCTTAGCGTTGAAGAGCAGGATAACCTGCAAGAGGCGTTAATCCGCTGGCTTTGCGATTATCACAATCTTAATGAAGAAGATCTGCGTAAAAGCCTCTACTGGCATCAGGATAACGACGCGGTTAGCCATTTAATGCGTGTTGCCAGCGGCCTGGATTCACTGGTTTTGGGGGAGCCGCAGATCCTCGGTCAGGTTAAAAAAGCGTTTGCCGATTCGCAAAAAGGCCATATGAAGGCCAGCGAACTGGAACGCATGTTCCAAAAATCTTTCTCTGTAGCGAAACGCGTTCGCACTGAAACAGATATCGGTGCCAGCGCTGTGTCTGTCGCTTTTGCGGCTTGTACGCTGGCGCGGCAGATCTTTGAATCGCTCTCTACGGTCACAGTGTTGCTGGTAGGCGCGGGCGAAACCATCGAGCTGGTAGCGCGTCATCTGCGCGAACATAAAGTACAGAAGATGATTATCGCCAACCGCACTCGCGAACGTGCCCAAATTCTGGCAGATGAAGTCGGCGCGGAAGTTATTGCCCTGAGTGATATCGACGAGCGTCTGCGCGAAGCCGATATCATCATTAGTTCAACTGCAAGCCCGTTACCGATTATCGGTAAAGGCATGGTGGAGCGGGCATTAAAAAGCCGTCGCAACCAACCAATGCTGTTGGTGGATATTGCCGTTCCGCGCGATGTTGAGCCGGAAGTTGGCAAACTGGCGAATGCTTATCTTTATAGCGTTGATGATCTGCAAAGCATCATTTCGCACAACCTGGCGCAGCGTAAAGCCGCAGCGGTTGAGGCGGAAACTATTGTCGCTCAGGAAACCAGCGAATTTATGGCGTGGCTGCGTGCACAAAGCGCCAGCGAAACTATTCGCGAGTATCGCAGCCAGGCAGAGCAAGTTCGCGATGAGTTAACCACTAAAGCGTTAGCGGCCCTTGAACAGGGCGGCGACGCACAAGCCATTATGCAGGATCTGGCATGGAAACTGACTAACCGCTTGATCCATGCGCCAACGAAATCACTTCAACAGGCCGCCCGTGACGGGGATAACGAACGCCTGAATATTCTGCGCGACAGCCTCGGGCTGGAGTAGCAGTACATCATTTTCTTTTTTACAGGGTGCATTTACGCCTATGAAGCCTTCTATCGTTGCCAAACTGGAAGCCCTGCATGAACGCCATGAAGAAGTTCAGGCGTTGCTGGGTGACGCGCAAACTATCGCCGACCAGGAACGTTTTCGCGCATTATCACGCGAATATGCGCAGTTAAGTGATGTTTCGCGCTGTTTTACCGACTGGCAACAGGTTCAGGAAGATATCGAAACCGCACAGATGATGCTCGACGATCCTGAAATGCGTGAGATGGCGCAGGATGAACTGCGTGAAGCTAAAGAAAAAAGCGAGCAACTGGAACAGCAATTACAGGTTCTGTTACTACCAAAAGATCCTGATGACGAACGTAACGCCTTCCTCGAAGTCCGTGCCGGAACCGGCGGCGACGAAGCGGCGCTGTTCGCAGGCGATCTGTTCCGTATGTACAGCCGTTATGCCGAAGCCCGCCGCTGGCGGGTAGAAATCATGAGCGCCAGCGAGGGTGAACATGGTGGTTATAAAGAGATCATCGCCAAAATTAGCGGTGATGGTGTATATGGTCGTTTGAAATTCGAATCTGGCGGTCATCGCGTGCAACGTGTTCCTGCTACGGAATCGCAGGGGCGTATTCATACTTCTGCTTGTACCGTTGCGGTAATGCCAGAACTGCCTGACGCAGAACTGCCGGACATCAACCCGGCAGATTTGCGCATTGATACTTTCCGCTCGTCAGGGGCGGGTGGTCAGCACGTTAACACCACCGATTCGGCAATTCGTATTACTCACTTGCCGACCGGGATTGTTGTTGAATGTCAGGACGAACGTTCACAACATAAAAACAAAGCTAAAGCACTTTCTGTACTCGGTGCTCGCATCCACGCTGCAGAAATGGCAAAACGGCAACAGGCCGAAGCGTCTACCCGTCGTAACCTGCTGGGGAGTGGCGATCGCAGCGACCGTAACCGTACTTACAACTTCCCGCAGGGGCGCGTTACCGATCACCGCATCAACCTGACGCTCTACCGCCTGGATGAAGTGATGGAAGGTAAGCTGGATATGCTGATTGAACCGATTATCCAGGAACATCAGGCCGACCAACTGGCGGCGTTGTCCGAGCAGGAATAATGGAATATCAACACTGGTTACGTGAAGCAATAAGCCAACTTCAGGCGAGCGAAAGCCCGCGGCGTGATGCTGAAATCCTGCTGGAGCATGTTACCGGCAAAGGGCGTACTTTTATTCTCGCCTTTGGTGAAACGCAGCTGACTGACGAACAATGTCAGCAACTTGATGCGCTACTGACACGTCGTCGCGATGGTGAACCCATTGCTCATTTAACCGGGGTGCGAGAATTCTGGTCGTTGCCGTTATTTGTTTCGCCAGCGACCTTAATTCCGCGCCCGGATACGGAGTGTCTGGTGGAGCAGGCACTGGCGCGGTTGCCTGAACAACCTTGCCGTATTCTCGATCTCGGGACGGGTACCGGGGCGATTGCGCTGGCGCTGGCTAGCGAGCGCCCGGACTGCGAAATTACCGCTGTAGATCGTATGCCAGATGCTGTCTCTCTGGCGCAACGTAATGCCCAGAATCTGGCGATCAAAAACATCCATATTCTGCAAAGCGACTGGTTTAGCGCGCTAGCCGGGCAGCAGTTTGCGATGATTGTCAGTAATCCGCCGTATATTGACGAGCAGGACCCACATCTTCAACAAGGCGATGTCCGCTTTGAGCCGCTCACTGCGCTGGTTGCGGCAGACAGTGGAATGGCAGACATCGTGCATATCATCGAACAGTCGCGTAACGCGCTGGTATCCGGCGGCTTTCTGCTTCTGGAACATGGCTGGCAGCAGGGCGAAGCGGTGCGACAGGCATTTATCCACGCGGGATATCATGACGTCGAAACCTGTCGGGACTATGGTGATAACGAGCGCGTAACGCTCGGCCGCTATTATCAATGACAAGTTTTTCTACACTGCTTAGCGTTCATCTCATTAGCATTGCGCTTTCTGTAGGGCTATTAACCTTACGTTTCTGGCTACGTTATCAGAAGCATCCTCAGGCATTTTCGCGCTGGACGCGCATTGTGCCGCCGATTGTCGATACGGTGTTATTGTTAAGTGGCATTGCGTTGATGGCTAAAGCGCACATCCTGCTATTTTCCGGGCAGGCACAGTGGCTGACTGAAAAGCTGTTTGGAGTTATCATTTATATCGTTTTGGGTTTTATTGCACTCGATTATCGTCGTATGCACAGTCAGCAGGCGCGCATTATTGCCTTCCCGCTGGCGTTGGTGGTGCTGTACATCATCATTAAACTCGCCACCACAAAAGTACCGTTACTGGGGTAAGTCATGAGATCGTTAGCTGATTTCGAATTTAATAAAGCGCCATTGTGCGAAGGCATGATCCTGGCTTGCGAAGCAATCCGCCGCGATTTTCCCTCGCAAGATGTTTACGACGAACTGGAGCGTCTCGTTAGTCTGGCGAAGGAAGAAATCAGCCAGCTTCTGCCTTTAGAAGAGCAGCTGGAAAAACTGATCGCGCTGTTTTACGGCGACTGGGGATTTAAAGCCTCACGCGGCGTTTATCGTCTTTCCGATGCATTATGGCTGGACCAGGTGTTAAAGAATCGACAGGGCAGTGCGGTATCATTAGGTGCCGTTTTATTATGGGTCGCGAATCGTCTCGATTTGCCGCTGCTGCCGGTGATTTTCCCTACGCAGCTGATATTGCGCATTGAATGTCCGGATGGCGAAATTTGGTTGATTAATCCTTTTAACGGTGAATCCTTAAGCGAACATATGCTGGACGTATGGTTAAAGGGAAATATCAGCCCGTCGGCGGAACTGTTTTATGAAGACCTTGATGAAGCTGATAACATTGAGGTAATCCGCAAATTGCTGGATACACTCAAAGCTTCGTTGATGGAAGAAAATCAGATGGAGCTGGCGTTACGTACCAGCGAAGCTTTATTACAATTCAACCCGGAAGATCCCTATGAAATTCGCGATCGCGGGTTGATTTATGCGCAACTGGATTGCGAACACGTTGCGTTGAACGATTTAAGTTATTTCGTTGAACAGTGTCCGGAAGACCCGATCAGCGAAATGATCCGTGCGCAAATAAATAACATCGCGCATAAACATATTGTGCTGCATTAATTAATCGACATTTTACTCAAGATTAAGGCGATCCTATGAAACAAAAAGTGGTTAGCATTGGCGACATCAACGTAGCAAATGACCTGCCGTTCGTACTGTTTGGCGGTATGAACGTGCTGGAATCTCGCGATCTGGCGATGCGCATTTGCGAGCACTACGTAACCGTGACCCAGAAACTGGGTATCCCTTACGTGTTCAAAGCCTCTTTTGACAAAGCCAACCGCTCCTCCATCCACTCTTATCGTGGACCGGGCCTGGAAGAAGGGATGAAAATCTTCCAGGAGTTGAAGCAGACTTTTGGCGTGAAAATTATCACCGACGTTCACGAACCAAGTCAGGCACAGCCCGTTGCGGATGTCGTGGATGTGATTCAGTTGCCGGCGTTTCTTGCTCGCCAGACTGACCTGGTTGAAGCCATGGCGAAAACCGGTGCGGTAATTAACGTCAAGAAACCGCAGTTTGTCAGCCCGGGACAGATGGGTAATATCGTTGATAAATTCAAAGAAGGCGGCAACGAAAAAGTGATTCTTTGCGATCGCGGTGCTAACTTCGGCTATGACAACCTGGTTGTTGATATGCTGGGCTTCAGCATCATGAAGAAAGTGTCTGGTAATTCACCGGTGATTTTCGACGTGACCCACGCACTGCAATGCCGCGATCCGTTTGGCGCAGCTTCCGGCGGTCGTCGTGCTCAGGTGGCTGAGCTGGCACGTGCCGGTATGGCGGTAGGTCTGGCGGGGCTGTTTATTGAAGCGCATCCGGATCCGGAACATGCGAAATGTGATGGTCCATCCGCGCTGCCGCTGGCTAAACTGGAACCGTTCCTCAAGCAGATGAAAGCGATTGATGATCTGGTGAAAGGTTTCGAAGAACTGGATACCAGCAAGTAATCTTTTTTGCTTGAAAACTAAAGCCTTAGCGTTCTGCGTTAAGGCTTTTTTCATGGGGCCGGATACAAAAAAGGCCGCAGGCTGTTACTCCTGCGGCCGGTTTCGGGCGCATATTGCCATCACGGCAGCCTGACGCCCGTTTTCACCTTACTTCCGGTTACGCCACCAGCTGACAATCGCTGCGGTAATAATTCCCGCCAGGATCGGTGCTGCCAGGTCGTGCCAGAAAGTCATGGCAAACTGCGCGAGCGTCATATAGCCGCCTTGTTGTAATGACAACATTTTGCGGCTATTCTTGAATTGTTCTGGTTCAAGATTAGCCCCCGTTCTGTTGTCAGGTTATACCTCTCAACGTGCGGGGGTTTTCTCTTTCCAGCAACCAATGCCACCAGGGATAAAGCCCCCGCAACATTGCGCCTCACCGGATAACGCCGGCTTGGTGTGGATACTACGACTCAATTAATCTTCACTTCATCCCTGAAATGTATGCAATGAAGAGTGCATTCCGGTTTTTCAACAGCTGTTACAGTCGTTTCATGAGTGCTCTGGATGATGCTTCCAGCTCGGGTTGCCAATATTTACTTGTGGAAGAGATAAAGACAAAAAAGGCCGCAGGCTGTTACCCCTGCGGCCGGTTTCGGGCGCATATTGCCATCACGGCAGCCTGACGCCCGTTTTCACCTTACTTCCGGTTACGCCACCAGCTGACAATCGCTGCGGTAATAATTCCCGCCAGGATCGGTGCTGCCAGGTCGTGCCAGAAAGTCATGGCAAACTGCGCGAGCGTCATATAGCCGCCTTGTTGTAATGACAACATTTTGCGGCTATTCTTGAATTGTTCTGGTTCAAGATTAGCCCCCGTTCTGTTGTCAGGTTATACCTCTCAACGTGCGGGGGTTTTCTCTTTCCAGCAACCAATGCCACCAGGGATAAAGCCCCCGCAACATTGCGCCTCACCGGATAACGCCGGCTTGGTGTGGATACTACGTCTCAATTCATCTTCACTTCATCCCTGAAATGTTTGCAATAAAGAGTACATTCCGGCTTTTCAACAGCTGTTGCAGTGGTTTCGTGCAGGTTCTGGTACAGGCTCGCAATTCTGATTAACAACCTGTTCAGGTAGTATGAAGAAATACAATAAGCAGGAATTTATATTATCTCCCCCGATTTCTGTCATCGGAGGAGATATAACTGTCAGGCAAATATCGTCATCAAATAGGCGGCAAACAGTGCGAGATGCGCTGCGCCATTGAGCACGTTAGTACGTCCGGTGGAGAAGGAGATATGGCACAGCACTAAAGAGGCCACCATCACCACCATTTCTGGCGCACCAAGTGCAAACTGCAATTCGTTACCCGTCATAAAGGCAATTAGCGTGACGACAGGTACGGTAAGCGAAATGGTTGCTAACACTGAACCAAAGAACAGATTCATCGCGCGCTGGACCTGGTTGTTCAACACTGCTTTTAACGCACCTAAACCTTCCGGCGACAGAATCAACAGAGCCACCAGGAAGCCAGTAAAGGCGACAGGGGCATTCATGCTGTCGAGCAATGTCTCCAGCGGGCTGGCGTTCATTTTGGTCACCGCAATAACGGCAATCAGATGGACAATCAACCAGATAGCATGCCACAGGCTGCTATGGGCAGACGGTTTACCGTGGTGCGGGTCGTCATCATCACTGTCATCTTCGTGCTCGTAGACAAATAAACTTTGATGCGTTTTGGTCTGGATCAGCAAAAATACGCCATACATTGCCGCAGAAATTAATGCTACCAGTAACGCCTGACCGGTTGAAAAATTCGCCGCAGGCAGAGCCATTGGAAATACCAGTACGATTATCGCCAGGGGGAACAGCGCAATTAAATACTGCTTGATACCAAACAGATTCATATATTGGGTGGCAAACTTGCGTCCGCCCAACAATAATGAAAAGCCAACCAGCCCACCGGTAACAATCATAATGATTGAATAGAGCGTATCACGCATTAGCGTTGGCGCGGCGTCGCCGGTTGCCATTAAAGCTGAAATCAAACTGACTTCAAGAATAACCACTGAAAGGCTAAGAATAAGCGAACCGTAAGGTTCTCCCAGGCGATGGGCTAATACGTCCGCATGACGGACAACACTAAAGGCGCTACTTAAAATACCAATAAGAGCAAGAAGATTGATGCCAATGACCACTGGTAGTGTCTGGCTGCTTCCCCACAGGAACAGCACTACCAGCGCCAGAACCGGGAAAATAAGCGAAGTCTCCTTGTGGCGGGTTTTTACCGCCTCTTGAGCATTTGACATTATGGTTATCCCTTTGCAAATGAATTTATCGAAAATGTAAAAAATAGGTAGGAAAAATAACAGAAAGTGTCTGGATATCGGTAACATTTTACGAATTTTTACCCCGCTGTCGATTTTTTACTCATCGGGCCATAAAAATAAGCAATGCGTTTAGACAATGTTTGTTTTAGCGTTTCTTAAGAAGAGTCTGACATGAAAATTCTTATGTTTTGGCAAGAGTGGATATTGTTGACCACACTTAATGTTCAACTTTGTAAAAGGAGTCAACGATGCCGTATAAAACGAAAAGCGATCTGCCGGAAAGCGTAAAGCACGTGCTTCCGTCTCATGCCCAGGATATCTATAAAGAAGCGTTTAACAGCGCATGGGATCAATATAAAGATAAAGAAGATCGGCGTGATGACGCCAGTCGCGAAGAAACCGCGCATAAAGTGGCCTGGGCTGCTGTGAAGCATGAATATGCCAAAGGGGATGATGATAAATGGCATAAAAAATCGTAAAACCGGTAGCTTAGTTAAAGCTATTCGTGCGGTGTTGCCTTGCAAGTGGTCCGTGGATTGCATATTGTCCCGTTAGTGGTTTCAAAATGAGCAGTAAAAATGTCCGGAAGACACCAAAAAGTTGTCGCAGGGAAGTATGCAGTGGCGGAGGTGTAAGGTGATAACGCGTGATTTCTTGATGAATGCCGATTGTAAAACGGCATTTGGTGCCATTGAAGAATCACTCTTATGGTCAGCAGAGCAACGGGCGGCTTCGCTGGCGGCGACGCTGGCTTGTCGACCTGATGAGGGACCGGTGTGGATCTTCGGTTATGGATCGTTGATGTGGAATCCGGCACTGGAGTTTACCGAGTCGTGCACCGGTACACTGGTTGGATGGCATCGCGCGTTTTGCCTGCGCCTGACCGCCGGGCGCGGGACTGCGCACCAGCCGGGACGGATGCTTGCACTGAAAGAGGGCGGACGCACCACAGGCGTCGCCTATCGACTGCCAGAAGAGACGCTGGAGCAGGAACTAACCCTGTTGTGGAAGCGCGAGATGATTACCGGCTGTTATCTGCCAACCTGGTGTCAGCTTGATCTTGATGATGGACGCACAGTAAACGCCATTGTGTTTATTATGGACCCGCGACATCCAGAATATGAATCTGACACTCGCGCTCAGGTCATCGCGCCGTTGATTGCAGCGGCGAGCGGTCCACTGGGAACCAACGCACAATACCTGTTTTCACTGGAACAGGAGCTTATCAAACTGGGAATGCAGGACGATGGGCTGAATGATTTGCTGGTATCGGTAAAAAAACTGCTGGCGGAGAATTATCCGGATGGTGTGTTACGGCCGGGATTCGCCTGAGTAAACTTCCCTCATCGTGGGGCGTCAGACGCCCCCTCAAACATTAAAATGTGAGCACTTTATCGGCTGACAGCGTCCATTGCGCCAGTTCCACAAGCGTACCGATTTCCACCCCATCAATCAGAGGAAGTGTGCTAATCCCGCGCCCGTCGGTACAGGTTTTGCACAATTTCACCGGTACATTCTGAGCGGTAAGGATCTCCAGCATTTGCTGAATGTTGTAGCCTTCCCCTGGTTTTTGCCCGCGCAACCCGGCTGTGACCGCATCAGACATCAGGAACAGACGCAGATCCAGATTGTTCTCCTGCTCTCGTAACGCAATGGCCAGCCGCAAGCTGTTAAACAAGGATTCGCTCCCGTAAGGCGCGCCATTGGCAACGATCACGATTTTTTGCATTATTTACTCCTGTATTCAGGGAATTAGACACTCATCTTCTATCTTACTGCTTCTGCAGCGTCTGACCAATCGGTCACATTTTTAAGGATTTTCCTGAAAGCGCGAGAAAATACGACAAAAGTTGCCAGTAATCGTTATTCTTTAGGGCTATGGTTTTTCATTTTTTACCGGAAGTTACCGACGTTTTGAGCCGTTTCGTTCCTCGCATTATTCCGTTTTATTTACTCTTGCTGGCGGCAGGCGGTACAGCTAACGCACAATCTACCTTCGAGCAAAAAGCGGCAAATCCCTTTGATAATAACAATGATGGTCTGCCGGATTTAGGCTTGGCACCTGAAAATCATGATGGGGAAAAACACTTTGCTGAAATTGTGAAAGATTTCGGCGAAACCAGTATGAATGATAACGGGCTGGATACTGGCGAGCAGGCAAAAGCTTTCGCATTGGGAAAAGTCCGCGATGCGCTTAGTCAACAGGTTAATCAGCACGTAGAGTCCTGGCTATCAGCGTGGGGAAATGCCAGTGTTGACGTCAAAGTGGATAACGAAGGACATTTCACCGGCAGTCGTGGAAGCTGGTTTGTGCCGTTACAAGATAATGATCGTTATCTCACCTGGAGCCAGCTTGGTCTTACTCAGCAGGATGATGGGCTGGTGAGCAATGTGGGCGTTGGGCAACGCTGGGCGCGCGGCAGCTGGCTGGTGGGTTATAACACTTTTTATGACAACTTGCTGGACGAAAATCTTCAGCGAGCGGGCTTCGGTGCCGAAGCGTGGGGCGAATATTTGCGACTATCGGCAAACTTTTATCAGCCGTTTGCTGCATGGCATGAACAGACAGCCACGCAGGAACAACGGATGGCGCGCGGGTACGACCTGACAGCCCGGATGCGCATGCCGTTTTATCAACACCTCAATACCAGTGTCAGCGTAGAACAGTATTTTGGTGATCGTGTTGATTTGTTTAACTCTGGTACGGGTTATCACAATCCCGTCGCATTGAGTCTGGGATTAAATTACACCCCTGTGCCCTTAGTCACTGTGACGGCCCAGCATAAACAGGGTGAAAGTGGTGAGAATCAAAATAACCTCGGGCTGAATCTTAACTACCGCTTTGGTGTCCCGCTCAAAAAACAACTTTCTGCGGGCGAGGTTGCCGAAAGTCAGTCGTTACGTGGTAGTCGCTATGATAATCCGCAGCGAAATAATCTACCGACTCTTGAGTACCGACAGCGAAAAACGTTAACGGTGTTTCTGGCGACACCGCCGTGGGATCTAAAACCTGGCGAAACAGTGCCGCTGAAATTACAAATCCGCAGTCGTTACGGTATTCGGCAACTGATTTGGCAGGGCGATACGCAGATATTAAGTTTGACGCCGGGCGCACAAGCCAACAGCGCGGAGGGCTGGACGCTGATCATGCCTGACTGGCAGAACGGGGAAAGGGCGAGCAATCACTGGCGATTGTCGGTGGTGGTGGAAGATAACCAGGGGCAGCGTGTCTCCTCCAATGAGATCACGCTAACGCTTGTCGAACCGTTCGACGCATTGTCAAACGACGAACTGCGCTGGGAACCGTAATCAGAAAATGCGCTCCTGATGCACCCATACCGCTGCTTCCACGCGAGACTTGAGCTTCATTTTCTTCAGCATGTGCTTGACGTGCACTTTTACTGTGCTTTCGGTGATGTCCAGGCGGCGGGCAATCATCTTGTTCGGCAAACCCTGGGCAATCAGCTTGAGAATATCGCGCTCGCGTGGGGTTAACTGGTTAACATCGCGCTCAGTAGTGGCACGGTTAGCGCGCAAGCTGGCGGCCAGAACAGGCGTTAATGCTTCGCTTAATACCATTTCGCCAGCAGCTGCCTGATGCAATGCTTTCAGCAGATCTTCCGGTTCCATATCTTTTAACAGATAGCCATCCGCGCCGCGTTTCAGTGCGGTGACCACATCTTCTTCATGGTTAGAGACGCTGAATACCACAATGCGCCCTGAGAGGGACTTTTCGCGCAGTTTATCCAGCGTTTCCAGACCATTCATGCCGGGCATATTGAGATCTAACAGGATCAGATCGGGATCAAGAGATTCCGCCAGTTCAATACCCTGTTCGCCATTACTCGCTTCGCCAACCACGCTGATATCTGGTGCCATACTGATAAGCTGTTTTACGCCAGTTCGCAGCATCGGGTGATCGTCGATCAGCAGGATAGTAGCCGGTTCCTGATTACTCATGGGTATCTCCTTGGACGTCAGTGAAAGTTTTTTCGGGAATAAAGGTGACCACCACTTCGGTGCCACCTGATTCACGACGGCGGACGCGGCAATCGCCTCGTAAACTTTGCGCACGGTCGCGCATTATTATCATGCCGTAGTGATTGCTGCGGATGGCATTTTCAGGCACGCCGCAGCCGTTATCCTGGACGGTCAGTTTGACCTGATTATCGTTTTGCGCCACCGTCACCACGACTTCACTCGCTTGCGAATGTTTGAGGGCGTTACTTAATGCCTCACGGGCAATTTGCAACAAGTGGATTGCCTGATGCGAAGGCACCAGACGAGGCGGCAATTGATAATTCAGCTTCACCGGGAAGCCAAATTTGGCGCTGTACTCTTCGCAACTCGCCTCCAGCGCCGGACGTAATCCAGGCTCGGTGAGCTGCAAACGGAATGTGGTGAGCAATTCACGCAACTGCGCCCAGGATGCATTCAGTTCGTTACGGATCTGACTTAACAGTTCGCGACTGCTTTCTGGCAGCGCATCGCCCTGCATCTGTAAACAACTCACCTGCATCTTCATGCAAGAGAGAGATTGGGCAATAGAATCATGCAGTTCGCGCGCAATGGTGGCACGCTCTTCCATCACGATCAACTGTTGCTGACGTTCCTGATGGCGATCCAACGCCAGCGTGGCGGTGAGTTGTTCAACCAGGGTATCCACCAGTTGTTGTTGATCATGGCTAAGATGACGCCCCTGCGGCAGGGTCGCCAGCAAAATACCGTACTGCGTATGAGAGTCAGCCAGCCGCCACTTCAGGGTTGTGCCGCGATCGCCAACGGGTAATACGCCGCGCGGGCAGAGCTGGCAGCCTTTATCATCACAAGTCATATCTGGCTGGCAGGTAAACTCCTGATGATTCTCTTCATCATCAGTGTCATACACCCGCAGTTCAATATCACGTAGCAGGGTCAAATTCTGTAAGCCGTTGAGTACAGGTGACAGGCGTTCACACAGCGGGGCGCGGGAATGCAATCGGCGGTTGGCCTGCCATAAAAAAGAGAGGATCTGATTTTTATGCTCCAGCCCGGCGGTTTTCTCCTGAACCCGCTGCTCAAGTATGGCATAACTTTCGGCCAGTTCTGCAGACATATTGTTCAACGCAGTTCCAAGCATCGCCATTTCGTTGCGCCCGCTGATGTTCGCGCGTTGGGTAAAATCGCGATGGCTGACGGCACTCGCCATTGCCAGCAGTTGCCGCCACGGTTGTAGCAATCGCGCCCGCAACCAGATAATAGTGAACACCAGTAAAAGTGCCATAAATACCGCCATTACCCGATGGACCAGCACCACTGTCTCAATACGCATTTCCGTGGTGCGGTCAAAACCAGATACCAGCTGATCAAGCCCGGCAACAAACTGGCTGACATCCGCTGACACCGTTTCGCGGTTTTGTGCACGCATCAGCGCAGGGATCAGTTCATTACGCCAGTAATCTTGTAAACCCTGTAATTGCGCCAGTTGTCCGTCTCGTTCTGCTGCTCGGGTTAATTCGGCGCTAAATGCTGTTTGTTCCATCTCTTTAATTAAGGACTTGTCTTTCTCGCTTAATGGCACTGCTGCCAACAGACGGTAACTTTGCATGCGCAGCGATCCCGCTTTGTTGATCGCATGGGCGCTGCCCTGAACGCCTTGCACCAGCCAGCCAGAAACCGCCATCCCTGCCAGTCCAATAGCAGTAGAAAGCAACACAATAAGCGCAACCTGATTAACCAGGGTGAGCGGAGAGAGACAACGTTTAAGCATGTAAACCTCTTCCTTCAGGCTTTAAATGAGCAATAACCTTAATGAATGTGACGATACATTCTGGAATGGCAGTATTCTCGGCTATTGGCTGAAGTATACCCATACCCGGAAAGAGTTACTCCTTATTTGCCGTGTGGTTAGTCGCTTTACATCGGTAAGGGTAGGGATTTTACAGCACCGTGAAAAATCTCATAATTTTTATGAAATCACTGTACTCACTATGGGTAATGATAAATATCAATGATAGATAAAGTTATCTTATCGTTTGATTTACATCAAATTGCCTTTAGCTACAGACACTAAGGTGGCAGACATCGAAACGAGTATCAGAGGTGTCTATGAGTCACTCATCCGCCCCCGAAAGGGCTACTGGAGCTGTCATTACAGATTGGCGACCGGAAGATCCTGCGTTCTGGCAACAACGCGGTCAACGTATTGCCAGCCGCAACCTGTGGATTTCCGTTCCCTGTCTGCTGCTGGCGTTTTGCGTATGGATGTTGTTCAGCGCTGTTGCGGTGAACTTACCAAAAGTTGGTTTTAATTTTACGACCGATCAGCTATTTATGTTGACTGCGCTGCCTTCGGTTTCTGGCGCGTTATTACGTGTTCCATACTCCTTTATGGTTCCTATCTTCGGTGGTCGTCGCTGGACGGCGTTCAGCACCGGTATTCTGATTATTCCTTGCGTCTGGCTGGGTTTTGCCGTGCAGGATACCTCCACGCCTTATAGCGTCTTCATCATCATCTCTCTGCTGTGCGGCTTTGCTGGCGCGAACTTCGCTTCCAGTATGGCAAACATCAGCTTCTTCTTTCCGAAACAGAAGCAGGGTGGCGCGCTGGGTCTGAATGGTGGTCTGGGCAACATGGGCGTCAGCGTCATGCAGTTGGTTGCTCCGCTGGTGGTATCACTGTCGATTTTCGCAGTATTTGGTAGCCAGGGTGTTAAACAGCCGGATGGGAGTGAGCTGTATCTGGCGAATGCGTCCTGGGTATGGGTGCCGTTCCTTGCCATCTTCACCATTGCGGCGTGGTTTGGCATGAACGATCTTGCTACCTCGAAAGCCTCCATCAAGGAGCAGTTGCCGGTACTCAAACGGGGTCATCTGTGGATTATGAGCCTGCTGTATCTGGCAACCTTCGGCTCCTTCATCGGCTTCTCCGCGGGCTTTGCGATGCTGTCAAAAACGCAGTTCCCGGATGTTCAGATTCTGCAATACGCTTTCTTCGGGCCGTTTATTGGTGCGCTGGCGCGTTCTGCAGGTGGTGCATTATCTGACCGTCTGGGCGGAACTCGTGTCACACTGGTGAACTTTATCCTGATGGCGATTTTCAGCGGCCTGCTGTTCCTGACCTTACCGACTGACGGGCAGGGCGGAAGCTTCATGGCGTTCTTCGCGGTCTTCCTGGCGCTGTTCCTGACAGCTGGGCTGGGTAGTGGTTCCACTTTCCAGATGATTTCCGTGATCTTCCGTAAACTGACAATGGATCGCGTGAAAGCAGAAGGGGGTTCTGACGAACGTGCGATGCGTGAAGCGGCAACCGACACGGCGGCGGCGCTGGGTTTCATCTCTGCGATTGGCGCGATTGGTGGCTTCTTTATCCCGAAAGCGTTCGGTAGCTCGCTGGCATTAACGGGTTCGCCAGTCGGCGCAATGAAAGTATTTTTGATTTTCTATATCGCCTGTGTAGTGATTACCTGGGCGGTATATGGTCGGCATTCTAAAAAATAAATCTTAATATTTGATTATCCTTTGCGCGGCATGATGTCGCGCTTTTTTTATCTGTCGTTTAGTTACAACATACTAATGTGTAAGTGGCTTATTTCGCCGGATTTCATTAAGAGCCATTAATATGTTACCCATGGGGAATACTCCTTAATACCCATCTGCATAAAAATCTTAATAGTTTAAATAACTACAGGTATAAAACGTCTTAATTTACAGTCTGTTATGTTGTGGCTGTTAATTATCCTAAAGGGGTATCTTAGGAATTTACTTTATTTTTCATCCCCATCACTCTTGATCGTTATCAATTCCCACGCTGTTTCAGAGCGTTACCTTGCCCTTAAACATTAGCAATGTCGATTTATCAGAGGGCCGACAGGCTCCCACAGGAGAAAACCGATGAGTAAATTCCTGGACCGGTTTCGCTACTTCAAACAGAAGGGTGAAACCTTTGCCGATGGGCATGGCCAGCTTCTCAATACCAACCGTGACTGGGAGGATGGATATCGCCAGCGTTGGCAGCATGACAAAATCGTCCGCTCTACCCACGGGGTAAACTGCACCGGCTCCTGCAGCTGGAAAATCTACGTTAAAAACGGTCTGGTGACCTGGGAAACCCAGCAGACTGACTATCCGCGTACTCGCCCGGACCTGCCAAACCATGAACCTCGCGGCTGCCCGCGTGGTGCCAGCTACTCCTGGTATCTTTACAGCGCCAACCGTCTGAAATACCCGATGATGCGCAAACGCCTGATGAAAATGTGGCGTGAAGCGAAGGCGCTGCATAGCGATCCGGTTGAGGCATGGGCTTCTATCATTGAAGACGCCGATAAAGCGAAAAGCTTTAAGCAGGCGCGTGGACGCGGTGGTTTTGTTCGTTCTTCCTGGCAGGAAGTGAATGAACTGATCGCCGCCTCTAACGTTTACACCATCAAAAACTACGGCCCGGACCGCGTCGCTGGCTTCTCGCCAATTCCGGCAATGTCGATGGTTTCTTACGCTTCCGGCGCGCGCTATCTCTCGCTGCTTGGCGGTACTTGCTTAAGCTTCTACGACTGGTACTGCGACCTGCCTCCTGCATCTCCGCAAACCTGGGGCGAGCAGACTGACGTACCGGAATCTGCTGACTGGTACAACTCCAGCTACATCATCGCCTGGGGTTCAAACGTGCCGCAGACGCGTACCCCGGATGCTCACTTCTTTACTGAAGTGCGTTACAAAGGCACCAAAACTGTTGCCGTCACGCCAGACTACGCTGAAATCGCCAAACTGTGCGATCTGTGGTTGGCACCGAAACAGGGCACCGATGCGGCAATGGCGCTGGCGATGGGCCACGTAATGCTGCGTGAATTCCACCTCGACAACCCAAGCCAGTATTTCACCGACTATGTGCGTCGCTACACCGACATGCCGATGCTGGTGATGCTGGAAGAGCGCGACGGTTACTACGCTGCGGGTCGTATGCTGCGCGCTGCCGATCTGGTGGATGCGCTGGGCCAGGAAAACAATCCGGAATGGAAAACAGTCGCCTTTAATACCAATGGCGAAATGGTTGCGCCGAACGGTTCTATTGGCTTCCGCTGGGGCGAGAAGGGCAAATGGAATCTTGAGCAGCGCGACGGCAAAACTGGCGAAGAAACCGAGCTGCAACTGAGCCTGCTGGGTAGCCAGGATGAGATCGCTGAGGTGGGCTTCCCGTACTTTGGTGGCGACGGCACTGAACACTTCAACAAAGTGGAACTGGAAAACATTCTGCTGCACAAGCTGCCGGTGAAACGCCTGCAACTGGCTGATGGCCGCACCGCTCTGGTGACCACCGTTTACGATCTGACGCTGGCAAACTATGGTCTGGAACGTGGCCTGAACGACGTTAACTGCGCAACCAGCTACGACGATGTGAAAGCTTACACCCCTGCGTGGGCCGAGCAGATTACCGGCGTTTCTCGCAGCCAGATTATTCGCATCGCCCGTGAATTTGCCGATAACGCGGATAAAACGCACGGTCGTTCGATGATTATCGTCGGTGCGGGGCTGAACCACTGGTATCACCTCGATATGAACTATCGTGGTCTGATCAACATGCTGATTTTCTGCGGCTGTGTCGGTCAGAGCGGGGGGGGCTGGGCGCACTATGTAGGTCAGGAAAAACTGCGTCCGCAAACCGGCTGGCAGCCGCTGGCGTTTGCCCTCGACTGGCAGCGTCCGGCGCGTCACATGAACAGCACCTCTTATTTTTATAACCACTCCAGCCAGTGGCGTTATGAAACCGTGACCGCAGACGAGTTGCTGTCGCCGATGGCGGATAAATCCCGTTATACCGGACACTTGATCGACTTTAACGTCCGTGCAGAACGTATGGGCTGGCTGCCGTCTGCGCCGCAGTTAGGCACTAACCCGCTAACTATCGCTCGCGAAGCGGAAAAAGCGGGCATGAATCCGGTGGATTACACCGTGAAATCCCTGAAAGAGGGTTCTATCCGTTTTGCGGCAGAACAACCAGAAAACGGTAAAAACCACCCGCGCAACCTGTTCATCTGGCGTTCTAACCTGCTCGGTTCTTCCGGTAAAGGTCATGAGTTTATGCTCAAGTACCTGCTGGGGACGGAGCACGGTATCCAGGGTAAAGATCTGGGGCAGCAGGGCGGCGTGAAGCCGGAAGAAGTGGACTGGCAGGACAATGGTCTGGAAGGCAAGCTGGATCTGGTGGTGACGCTGGACTTCCGTCTGTCGAGCACCTGTCTCTATTCCGACATCATTTTGCCGACGGCGACCTGGTACGAAAAAGACGACATGAATACTTCGGATATGCATCCGTTTATTCACCCGCTGTCTGCGGCGGTCGATCCGGCCTGGGAAGCGAAAAGCGACTGGGAAATCTACAAAGCCATCGCGAAGAAATTCTCCGAAGTGTGCGTTGGTCATCTGGGTAAAGAAACTGACATCGTCACGCTGCCTATCCAGCACGACTCTGCCGCTGAACTGGCGCAACCGCTGGATGTGAAAGACTGGAAAAAAGGCGAATGCGACCTGATCCCAGGTAAAACTGCACCGCACATTATGGTCGTAGAGCGCGATTATCCGGCAACTTACGAACGCTTTACCTCTATCGGCCCGCTGATGGAGAAAATCGGTAACGGCGGTAAAGGGATTGCCTGGAACACCCAGAGCGAGATGGATCTGCTGCGTAAGCTCAACTACACCAAAGCGGAAGGTCCGGCAAAAGGCCAGCCCATGCTGAACACCGCAATTGATGCGGCAGAGATGATCCTGACGCTGGCACCGGAAACCAACGGTCAGGTAGCTGTAAAAGCCTGGGCTGCCCTGAGCGAGTTTACCGGCCGTGACCATACGCATCTGGCGCTGAATAAAGAAGACGAGAAGATTCGCTTCCGCGATATTCAGGCACAGCCGCGCAAAATCATCTCCAGCCCGACATGGTCTGGCCTTGAAGATGAACACGTTTCTTACAACGCCGGTTACACCAACGTTCACGAGCTGATCCCGTGGCGTACGCTCTCTGGCCGTCAGCAGCTGTATCAGGATCACCAATGGATGCGTGATTTCGGTGAAAGCCTGCTGGTTTATCGTCCGCCGATCGACACCCGTTCGGTGAAAGAAGTGATGGGCCAGAAATCCAATGGCAACCCGGAAAAAGCGCTCAACTTCCTGACGCCACACCAGAAGTGGGGTATCCACTCCACCTACAGCGACAACCTGCTGATGCTGACTTTAGGTCGCGGTGGTCCGGTGGTCTGGCTGAGTGAAGCCGATGCCAAAGAGCTGGGTATCGCCGATAACGACTGGATTGAAGTCTTCAACAGCAACGGTGCTCTGACTGCCCGTGCGGTTGTCAGCCAGCGTGTTCCGGCAGGGATGACCATGATGTACCACGCGCAGGAACGTATCGTTAACCTGCCGGGTTCGGAAATTACCCAACAGCGTGGTGGTATCCATAACTCGGTCACCCGTATCACGCCGAAACCGACGCATATGATTGGCGGCTATGCCCATCTGGCATACGGCTTTAACTACTACGGCACCGTAGGTTCTAACCGCGATGAGTTTGTTGTAGTGCGTAAGATGAAGAACATTGACTGGTTAGATGGCGAAGGCAATGACCAGGTACAGGAGAGCGTAAAATGAAAATTCGTTCACAAGTCGGCATGGTGCTGAATCTCGATAAGTGCATCGGCTGCCACACCTGTTCAGTTACCTGTAAAAACGTCTGGACCAGCCGCGAAGGCGTGGAATACGCGTGGTTCAACAACGTGGAAACCAAGCCGGGCCAGGGCTTCCCGACTGACTGGGAAAACCAGGAAAAATACAAAGGCGGCTGGATTCGTAAAATCAACGGCAAACTGCAGCCGCGCATGGGTAACCGTGCCATGCTGCTGGGTAAAATCTTCGCTAACCCGCATCTGCCGGGGATCGACGATTATTACGAGCCGTTCGATTTTGACTATCAGAACCTGCATACCGCGCCGGAAGGCAGCAAATCGCAGCCGATTGCCCGTCCGCGTTCGCTGATTACCGGGGAACGGATGGCGAAAATCGAAAAAGGGCCGAACTGGGAAGATGACCTGGGCGGTGAGTTTGACAAACTGGCGAAAGACAAGAACTTCGACAACATCCAGAAGGCGATGTATAGCCAGTTCGAAAACACCTTCATGATGTATTTGCCGCGCCTGTGCGAACACTGCCTGAACCCGGCATGTGTGGCGACCTGCCCGAGCGGTGCGATTTACAAGCGTGAAGAAGATGGCATCGTCCTGATCGACCAGGATAAATGCCGTGGCTGGCGTATGTGCATCACCGGATGCCCATACAAAAAAATCTACTTCAACTGGAAGAGCGGTAAGTCTGAGAAGTGCATCTTCTGCTATCCGCGTATTGAAGCGGGTCAGCCGACGGTGTGCTCTGAAACCTGTGTCGGTCGTATCCGTTATCTCGGCGTGCTGCTGTACGATGCGGACGCCATTGAACGTGCAGCCAGCACCGAGAACGAGAAAGATCTCTACCAGCGTCAGCTGGAGGTGTTCCTCGATCCGAACGATCCGAAAGTCATCGAGCAGGCAATTAAAGACGGTATTCCGCTGAGCGTTATTGAAGCCGCACAGCAGTCGCCGGTTTATAAAATGGCGATGGAATGGAAACTGGCGCTGCCGCTGCATCCAGAATATCGCACACTGCCGATGGTCTGGTACGTGCCGCCTCTGTCTCCGATTCAGTCTGCAGCAGACGCGGGTGAGCTGGGCAGCAACGGCATTCTGCCAGACGTCGAAAGCCTGCGTATTCCGGTACAGTATCTGGCGAATCTGCTGACCGCCGGTGATACCAAACCGGTACTGCGCGCGCTGAAACGTATGCTGGCGATGCGTCATTACAAACGTGCTGAAACCGTTGACGGTAAAGTCGATACCCGTGCGCTGGAAGAGGTCGGTCTGACCGAAGCCCAGGCACAGGAGATGTACCGTTATCTGGCGATTGCTAACTACGAAGATCGCTTTGTGGTGCCGAGCAGTCATCGTGAACTGGCGCGGGAAGCCTTCCCGGAGAAAAATGGCTGCGGCTTTACCTTTGGTGATGGCTGCCACGGTTCAGATACCAAATTCAATCTGTTCAACAGCCGCCGTATCGATGCCATCGACGTAACCAGCAAAACGGAGCCGCACCCATGATCGAACTCGTGATTGTATCGCGTCTCCTTGAATATCCGGATGCTGCTTTATGGCAGCATCAACAAGAGATGTTTGAGGCAATTGCTGCGTCGAAAAATCTGTCGAAAGAAGATGCCCATGCGCTGGGCATTTTCCTGCGCGATTTAACGACGATGGATCCGCTCGATGCCCAGGCGCAGTACAGCGAACTGTTCGATCGTGGTCGCGCCACGTCGCTGTTGCTGTTTGAACACGTTCACGGGGAATCCCGCGATCGCGGTCAGGCGATGGTGGACCTGCTGGCACAGTACGAGCAGCACGGTTTGCAGTTAAACAGCCGCGAATTGCCGGACCACCTGCCGCTGTATCTGGAGTATCTGGCGCAGCTGCCGCAAAGCGAAGCCGTGGAGGGTTTGAAAGATATTGCGCCGATTCTGGCATTGCTGAGCGCGCGTCTGCAACAGCGTGAAAGCCGTTATGCCGTGCTGTTTGATCTGCTGCTGAAACTGGCCAATACCGCTATCGACAGTGACAAAGTGGCGGAAAAAATTGCCGACGAAGCGCGCGACGATACGCCGCAGGCGCTGGATGCTGTCTGGGAAGAAGAGCAGGTTAAATTCTTTGCTGACAAAGGCTGCGGTGATTCAGCAATCACTGCTCATCAGCGTCGCTTTGCCGGTGCCGTCGCGCCGCAATATCTGAATATCACCACCGGAGGACAGCACTAATGCAATTCCTGAATATGTTCTTCTTTGATATCTACCCGTACATAGCCGGGGCGGTCTTCCTGATTGGTAGCTGGCTGCGTTATGACTACGGGCAGTACACCTGGCGCGCGGCGTCCAGCCAGATGCTGGATCGCAAAGGGATGAACCTGGCGTCGAACCTGTTCCATATCGGTATTCTGGGGATTTTTGTCGGTCACTTCTTTGGTATGCTGACGCCGCACTGGATGTATGAAGCCTGGCTGCCGATTGAAGTGAAACAGAAAATGGCGATGTTTGCTGGTGGTGCCAGCGGCGTGCTGTGTCTGATTGGCGGCGTGCTGTTGCTGAAACGTCGTCTGTTCAGCCCACGCGTGCGTGCAACGACTACCGGAGCGGATATCCTGATCCTGTCTCTGCTGGTTATCCAGTGCGCTCTGGGCTTGCTGACCATTCCGTTCTCCGCCCAGCATATGGACGGTAGCGAGATGATGAAACTGGTTGGCTGGGCGCAGTCGGTAGTGACCTTCCACGGTGGCGCTTCTCAACACCTTGATGGTGTGGCGTTTATCTTCCGTCTGCACCTGGTGCTGGGGATGACGTTATTCTTGCTGTTCCCGTTCTCACGTCTGGTGCACATCTGGAGCGTACCGGTGGAGTATCTGACACGTAAGTATCAGCTGGTGCGCGCTCGTCACTAAGCGAATTTTAGTTTGCATAGACCCCGCTTCGGCGGGGTTTTTTTATGGGCACGGTACGGGGTGAGTTGTCGGATGCGCTTCGCTTATCCGACCTACAGGGGAGGATATTGTAGGTCCGGTAAACGCGGTGCCATTGGGTAGAATTAGCTCGGAGTAACAGGTTTTGAGTATTTACAGGAAGTGATGGTGGTGGGGGAAGGATTACTCAGCGCTGCGCGCTTCACCCTTCGGGTCGTTGCCTGCGGCAACGCTTTCTCGCTGGCGCTCGAGTCGCACCTTGGTCGAAGCTTCTCATCCTTCCCCGCATGGGCAGAATATTTAATTGCGGATTCGTTTGAGAGTTCACGGACTTTTGAAAAGTGATGGTGGTGGGAGAAGGATTACTCAGCGCTGCGCGCTTCGCCCTTCGGGTCGTTGCCTGCGGCAACGCTCTCTCGCTGGCGCTCGAGTCGAACCTTGGTCGAAGCTTCTCATCCTTCCCCGCATGGGCAGAATATTTAATCGCGGATTCGTTTGAGAGTTCACGGACTTTTGAAAGTGATGGTGGTGGGGGAAGGATTACTCAGCGCTGCGCGCTTCGCCCTTCGGGTCGTTGCCTGCGGCAACGCTCTCTCGCTGGCGCTCGAGTCGAACCTTGGTCGAAGCTTCTCATCCTTCCCCGCATGGGCAGAATATTTAATCGCGGATTCGTTTGAGAGTTCACGGACTTTTGAAAGTGATGGTGGTGGGGGAAGGATTACTCAGCGCTGCGCGCTTCGCCCTTCGGGTCGTTGCCTGCGGCAACGCTCTCTCGCTGGCGCTCGAGTCGAACCTTGGTCGAAGCTTCTCATCCTTCCCCGCTTGGGCAGAATATTTAATTACGGATTCGTTTGAGAGTTCAGGGACTTTTGAAAGTGATGGTGGTGGGGGAAGGATTCGAACCTTCGAAGTCGATGACGGCAGATTTACAGTCTGCTCCCTTTGGCCGCTCGGGAACCCCACCAGGGGTAATTCAAATTTTGAGGTAATGCTTGAGATGGTGGTGGGGGAAGGATTCGAACCTTCGAAGTCGATGACGGCAGATTTACAGTCTGCTCCCTTTGGCCGCTCGGGAACCCCACCACGGGGTAATGCTTTTTACTGGCCTGCTCCCTTATCGGGAAGCGGGGCGCATCATATCAAATGACGCGCCGCTGTAAAGTGTTACGTTGAGAAAAATGAACTGGTTGCGTAATTTTCACCCGTAACGGATTAAAGGTAACCAGTTATTTTTGCTGGCGATTAAAGAATAATCGTCCGATTACCGTAAACAAAGACGCGCTGCGCCAGTACTTTGTAGAGTGCGCGACTTAAGACGTTTTTCTCGACGTCACGACCTGCGCGCATCATATCTTCAGCTGTGTAGGTATGATCGACATGAATAACGTCCTGCATGATGATTGGACCTTCGTCCAGATTGTCATTCACATAGTGAGCGGTTGCGCCAATAATCTTCACGCCACGTTCATAGGCCTGGTGATAAGGACGTGCGCCGATAAACGCTGGCAGGAATGAATGGTGAATATTGATGATCTTATTCGGGAAGCGTGCCACAAATTCTGGCGTTAATACCCGCATATACTTCGCCAGCACCACGTAGTCAGGCTGATAAGCATCAATGGCATCCGCCATCTTTTGATCGTGCTCGTTGCGGCTTAACCCTTCATGGCTTACCAGCTCAAACGGAATATCAAAACGCTCAACCAGAGAACGTAAAGTATCGTGGTTACCAATAACTGCCGCGATTTCGACATCCAGGCCGCCGTAATTGGCTTTCATCAACAAATCGCCAAGGCAATGCGCCTCTTTAGTGACCAGAATCACTATCCGGCGACGACCAGCAGGATTCAGCTCACGTACGGAGCCTTCTGGCAATGCGCTGTCGAGATCCGCCAGCAGGGTGGAATCATTAAAAATTCCTTCCAGTTCCGTGCGCATAAAAAAGCGCCCGGTACGGTGATCAACAAATTCATTGTTCTGTACGATATTTAACTCGTGCTTGTAGCAAATATTGGTAATACGTGCGATCAGACCTTTTTGGTCCGGACAAATAGTACGCAGAACTTTACGTTGGAGTGAATGCATTGCTGGAAAAACCTTGTTGAGAGTGTTTGCTAAACCGTACCGTCAACCATTATTGGCCGCAGCACTTTTTAAATTTTTTACCTGAACCACAAGGGCAGGGATCGTTGCGGCCAAACTGCGGACGTGTACCGTCAATATAGTACCATTGACTGTTTTCTTTCAAAAATCGCGAACGTTCAATGATTGCACCTGTTTTGCCACCTTCGGTAAATCGCGCAACAAAACTGACAAATCCGATATTGTCGACGTCCTGCCAACAATGTTCAAATACGGTCAATCCCAACCATTCAGTATGCGCAAATCCGGCAATCAATTCGGCACGTAACGCCGCCGCTCCACAAGATGGATGCCAGGTCTTTATTAAATAATCTGCGTCTTTCATCACAAAAGCGCAGTAACGCGAACGCATGAGATGTTCTGGATCAGGTGCAACCTTTTCACCAGACACATAAGGGTGGCAACATAGGCTATACTCGACAGCACTACCACAGGGACAAAGCTGAGACACAAATAATCTCCCTGGAAACAATAACGGCGTATTAACCGCCTGAGTAGCACTATGTTAACCGAGCAGTAGCGATGTTGCTACGATTGCATTCCAGGGGAATCTTGCGGGAATAATGAGAAAGATAAAAATAGGGCTGGCGCTGGGATCTGGCGCGGCGAGAGGTTGGTCGCATATTGGCGTTATTAATGCGCTAAAAAAAGTGGGTATTGAAATTGATATCGTTGCAGGATGTTCAATTGGTTCGCTGGTGGGCGCTGCCTATGCATGCGATCGACTATCTGCGCTGGAAGATTGGGTGACCTCTTTCAGTTATTGGGATGTTTTACGCCTGATGGATCTCTCCTGGCAGCGCGGTGGGTTACTGCGCGGCGAGCGTGTCTTCAATCAATATCGCGAAATAATGCCGGAAACCGAGATCGAAAATTGTTCCCGTCGCTTCGCGGCTGTTGCCACCAATTTAAGTACTGGGCGCGAATTATGGTTTACTGAAGGCGATCTTCATCTTGCTATTCGTGCATCATGCAGTATTCCAGGACTAATGGCACCCGTTGCGCATAACGGCTACTGGCTGGTTGATGGCGCTGTAGTTAACCCAATTCCTATTTCGCTCACGCGTGCATTGGGTGCTGATATTGTGATAGCGGTCGACCTGCAGCACGATGCTCATTTGATGCAACAAGATCTGCTCTCCTTTAATGTCAGTGAAGAAAATAGCGAGAATGGTGATTCTCTGCCGTGGCATGCGCGTCTGAAAGAAAGGTTGGGCAGCATAACGACACGTCGGGCGGTGACAGCGCCAACGGCAACAGAGATTATGACCACTTCTATCCAGGTGCTGGAGAACCGCCTTAAAAGGAACCGCATGGCAGGTGATCCGCCCGATATTCTGATTCAACCTGTTTGCCCGCAAATATCTACGCTTGATTTCCATCGCGCGCACGCTGCCATTGCGGCCGGGCAGCTGGCAGTGGAAAAGAAAATGGACGAACTTTTGCCGTTGGTACGCACCAACATTTGACCAGAATTTTTATCTACACTTAAGTTAATTCTGACAGGCGCAGGTGGCAATAGCATGCCACTATTGAGTAAAGCCAGTCAGGGGAGAGAACATGACGCAGCCATTGGTCGGAAAACAGATTCTCATTGTTGAAGATGAGCAGGTATTTCGCTCGCTTCTGGATTCGTGGTTTTCCTCATTGGGAGCGACAACGGTACTGGCGGCTGATGGGGTGGATGCCCTTGAGTTGCTGGGAGGTTTCACTCCAGACCTGATGATATGTGATATCGCGATGCCACGAATGAACGGGCTTAAACTGCTGGAGCATATACGTAACAGAGGCGACCAGACCCCAGTTCTGGTGATATCTGCCACTGAAAATATGGCAGATATTGCCAAAGCGTTACGTCTGGGCGTTGAAGATGTTTTGCTGAAACCAGTTAAAGATCTGAATCGCTTGCGCGAGATGGTTTTTGCCTGTCTCTATCCCAGCATGTTTAATTCCCGCGTTGAGGAAGAGGAAAGGCTTTTTCGCGACTGGGATGCAATGGTTGATAACCCTGCCGCAGCGGCGAAATTATTACAGGAATTGCAACCGCCGGTTCAGCAGGTGATTTCCCATTGCCGGGTTAATTATCGTCAATTGGTTGCCGCGGACAAACCCGGCCTGGTGCTTGATATTGCCGCACTTTCGGAAAACGATCTGGCATTTTATTGCCTTGATGTCACCAGAGCTGGACATAATGGCGTACTTGCTGCCTTGTTATTACGCGCATTGTTTAACGGATTATTACAGGAACAGCTTGCACATCAAAATCAACGGTTGCCAGAGTTGGGCGCGTTATTGAAGCAGGTAAACCATTTACTCCGTCAGGCCAATCTGCCGGGGCAGTTTCCGCTATTAGTTGGCTATTATCATCGCGAACTGAAAAATCTCATTCTGGTTTCTGCGGGGCTGAATGCGACGTTAAATACCGGCGAACACCAGGTGCAAATCAGTAATGGTGTTCCGTTAGGCACTTTAGGTAACGCTTATTTGAATCAATTGAGCCAGCGATGCGATGCCTGGCAATGCCAAATATGGGGAACCGGTGGTCGGCTTCGCTTGATGTTGTCTGCAGAATGAGCAAACGATAACGCGGGCTAAATTTGCATTACCAGCTAATGTCGGCTGGTGGTACTATCGTCGCCATTCGTATAAGTAATTGTCTTAATTATGCTAACTCGCCTCCTTTTCAGAACTTAGCCCCTTCGGGGTGCTGATATACTGGGATGCGATACAGAAATATGAACACGTTCAAAACACGAACAGTCCAGGAGAATTTAAATGGCTGCCATTAATACGAAAGTCAAAAAAGCCGTTATCCCCGTTGCGGGATTAGGAACCAGGATGTTGCCGGCGACGAAAGCCATCCCGAAAGAGATGCTGCCACTTGTCGATAAGCCATTAATTCAATACGTCGTGAATGAATGTATTGCGGCTGGCATTACTGAAATTGTGCTGGTTACTCACTCATCTAAAAACTCTATTGAAAACCACTTTGATACCAGTTTTGAACTGGAAGCAATGCTGGAAAAACGTGTAAAACGTCAACTGCTTGATGAAGTGCAGTCTATTTGTCCGCCGCACGTGACTATTATGCAAGTTCGTCAGGGGCTGGCGAAAGGTCTGGGACACGCGGTATTGTGTGCTCACCCGGTAGTGGGTGATGAACCTGTGGCTGTTATTTTGCCTGACGTTATTCTGGATGAATATGAATCCGATTTGTCACAGGATAACCTGGCAGAGATGATCCGCCGCTTTGATGAAACGGGTCATAGCCAGATCATGGTTGAACCGGTTGCTGATGTGACCGCATATGGCGTTGTGGATTGCAAAGGCGTTGAATTAGCGCCGGGTGAAAGCGTACCGATGGTTGGCGTGGTTGAAAAACCAAAAGCGGATGTTGCGCCGTCTAATCTCGCTATTGTGGGTCGTTACGTACTTAGCGCGGATATTTGGCCGTTGCTGGCAAAAACCCCTCCGGGAGCTGGTGATGAAATTCAGCTCACCGACGCAATTGATATGCTGATCGAAAAAGAAACGGTGGAAGCCTATCATATGAAAGGGAAGAGCCATGACTGCGGTAATAAATTAGGTTACATGCAGGCCTTCGTTGAATACGGTATTCGTCATAACACCCTTGGCACGGAATTTAAAGCCTGGCTTGAAGAAGAGATGGGCATTAAGAAGTAACATCCGTATCGGTGTTATCCACGAAACGGCGTTGAGCAATCGACGCCGTTTTTTTATAGCTTATTCTTATTAAATTGTCTTAAACCGGACAATAAAAAATCCCGCCGATGGCGGGATTTTTAAGCAAGTGCAATCTACAAAAGATTATTGCTTGATCAGGAAATCGTCGAGGGATTTACCTTGCTCATCCATTGCTTTTTTGATTACAGCTGGAGTACGGCCCTGGCCAGTCCAGGTTTTAGTTTCGCCGTTTTCGTCAACGTAGCTATATTTTGCCGGACGCTGAGCACGTTTAGCTTTGGTGCCAGATTTAACGGCAGCAAGGCTATTCAGCAGTTCGTTCGGGTCAATACCGTCAGCGATCAGCATTTCGCGATATTGCTGCAGTTTACGAGTGCGCTCTTCAACTTCAGCAGCAGCCGCGCTTTCTTCTTCGCGACGTTCGTTAACAACAACTTCTAATTTTTCCAGCATTTCTTCCAGCGTTTCAAGTGTACATTCTCTTGCCTGCGCACGAAGAGTACGGATGTTGTTCAGAATTTTAAGTGCTTCGCTCATTGTAGTAATCTCAAACTTATATTGGGGTGGTTTGTTGAGGTAATAATAGAGCCTTAAATTCAGTTGTGCAATAGCCAGGAATGTAAGGAATTCAAAATTGTTCTTTATTTTGTGCCGCCAATAAATATCTTTTCATAAAATTAGCCAGAAAAGACGCGGCATATAGCCCTATTTGCGCCGATGATTTCGCAGCACGTGAGGTTAAAACTTCCTGATTCATGTCACATTTTATGGGGAGATTATCGTAGGCTGACGACCTTTCAGTCTTCTGTATTAGTCGTGTTTACGAGAATTCCCTATTAAGCGAATGATGAAAAGTAGAACAGTCGCAATAAGAGCAGGGACTTAGTATTGCACTATCTCCTGGAGGTCAACAGAGGGCTATTACTTGCGCAACAGGTTAAAGATTGTGAATAGTTACCAGCAGTCATTTACCCGCTTATAACAAGCGAGGCAGTTGTAATGATAGCTCAGAAGGATTATGCAAGGCTTCGTAAGGGAGAACGCATATACCACTTCTGTGCATACTGTTGAGCTGAAAAACTGACGAATTATGATAAACTCCAGCCAACTTTAATTCATATCATTGAGGGCCTGTGGCTGATGGCACAGCTATATTTCTACTATTCCGCAATGAATGCGGGTAAGTCTACAGCATTGTTGCAATCTTCATACAATTACCAGGAACGCGGCATGCGCACTGTCGTATATACGGCAGAAATTGATGATCGCTTTGGTGCCGGGAAAGTCAGCTCGCGTATAGGTTTGTCATCGCCTGCAAAATTATTTAACCAAAATTCATCATTATTTGATGAGATTCGTGCGGAACATGAACAGCAGGCAATTCATTGCGTACTGGTTGATGAATGCCAGTTTTTAACCAGACAACAAGTATATGAATTATCGGAGGTTGTCGATCAACTCGATATACCCGTACTTTGTTATGGTTTACGTACCGATTTTCGAGGTGAGTTATTTATTGGCAGCCAATACTTACTGGCATGGTCCGACAAACTGGTTGAATTAAAAACCATCTGTTTTTGTGGCCGCAAAGCAAGCATGGTGCTGCGTCTTGATCAAGCAGGCAGACCTTATAACGAAGGTGAGCAGGTGGTTATTGGTGGTAATGAACGCTACGTTTCTGTATGCCGTAAACACTATAAAGAGGCGTTAGAAGTCGGTTCATTAACGGCTATTCAGGAAAGGCATCGTCACGATTAATAAGAATTTCTTTACTGACAGGGTGAGCAGGGCGCTTTTATCCTGTCAGTTCGTTTTACTCACTTCATCCGGTGTATATACCCTTCTCGACAGTTCTTTAACGCCACTATACCCCTCACAGAGCGCTTTTACAGTGACGTTGACTTGTGACCTGTAAAGTACAATATCGCTGTGTGTAGGCGTTATACATCGCCGTAAATATGATGAAGGCAAATGCTGTCGGTTTATGGGAAAGTTGCTTTGGGTAAAACAAAAAAACGGCCCCAGAAGGGACCGTTTATGTTGCCAGACAGCGCTACTGATTAAGCGGATTTCTTCGCTTTTTTCTCAGCTTTAGCCGGAGCGGCTTCTTTTTTCGCTGCAGTTTCACCTTCTACATAATCACGACCGTAGTAGGTATCCAGCAGAATCTGTTTCAGCTCGGAGATCAGTGGGTAACGCGGGTTAGCGCCGGTGCACTGGTCATCGAATGCATCTTCAGACAGTTTATCCACATTCGCCAGGAAGTCTGCTTCCTGAACGCCAGCTTCACGGATAGATTTCGGAATACCCAGTTCAGCTTTCAGCGTTTCCAGCCATGCCAGCAGTTTCTCGATCTTAGCAGCAGTACGGTCGCCCGGTGCGCTCAGACCCAGGTGGTCAGCAATTTCAGCATAACGACGGCGAGCTTGCGGACGGTCATACTGGCTGAATGCAGTCTGCTTGGTCGGGTTGTCGTTCGCGTTGTAGCGAATAACGTTACAAATCAGCAGGGCGTTTGCCAGACCGTGCGGAATATGGAACTGGGAACCCAGTTTGTGCGCCATTGAGTGACATACACCCAGGAAGGCGTTCGCAAACGCGATACCCGCGATAGTTGCTGCACTGTGAACACGTTCACGCGCTACCGGATTTTTAGATCCTTCGTGGTAGGACGCTGGCAGATATTCTTTCAGCAGTTTCAGCGCCTGCAGAGCCTGACCATCAGAGAACTCAGATGCCAGTACAGAAACATAAGCTTCCATGGCGTGAGTTACTGCGTCCAGACCACCGAAAGCACACAGGGACTTCGGCATGTCCATAACCAGGTTGGCATCGACAATCGCCATATCCGGGGTCAGCGCATAGTCTGCCAGCGGATATTTCTGACCAGTAGCGTCGTCAGTTACAACCGCAAACGGAGTGACTTCAGAACCTGTACCAGAAGTGGTGGTGACAGCGATCATTTTCGCTTTCACGCCCATTTTCGGGAACTTGTAGATACGTTTACGGATATCCATAAAGCGCAGCGCCAGTTCTTCGAAGTGAGTTTCCGGATGTTCGTACATAACCCACATGATCTTCGCGGCGTCCATCGGGGAACCACCACCCAGCGCGATAATCACGTCTGGTTTGAAGGAGTTTGCCAGTTCTGCACCTTTACGAACGATGCTCAGGGTCGGGTCAGCTTCTACTTCGAAGAAGACTTCAGTTTCAACGCCTGCTGCTTTCAGTACGGAAGTGATCTGATCAGCATAACCATTGTTAAACAGGAAGCGGTCAGTCACGATGAGCGCACGTTTGTGGCCATCAGTAATCACTTCATCCAGCGCGATTGGCAGGGAGCCACGGCGGAAGTAGATAGATTTCGGAAGTTTGTGCCACAACATGTTTTCAGCTCGCTTAGCAACGGTTTTCTTGTTGATCAGGTGTTTCGGACCAACGTTTTCAGAGATGGAGTTACCACCCCAGGAACCACAACCCAGAGTCAGGGAAGGTGCGAGTTTGAAGTTATACAGGTCACCGATACCACCCTGAGAAGCCGGGGTGTTAATCAGGATACGAGCCGTTTTCATTTTCTGACCGAAGTAAGAAACGCGAGCCGGTTGGTTATCCTGGTCAGTGTACAGGCAAGAGGTATGACCGATACCGCCCATAGCAACCAGTTTCTCTGCTTTTTCTACCGCGTCTTCGAAATCTTTAGCGCGGTACATTGCCAGAGTCGGGGACAGTTTTTCATGTGCGAACGGTTCGCTTTCATCAACAACGGTCACTTCACCGATCAGAATCTTGGTGTTTTCTGGTACAGAGAAGCCTGCCAGTTCAGCAATTTTATAGGCTGGCTGACCAACGATAGCCGCGTTCAGCGCACCGTTTTTCAGGATAACGTCCTGAACAGCTTTCAGCTCTTTACCCTGCAACAGATAGCCGCCGTGGGTTGCGAAACGTTCACGTACTGCGTCATAAACAGAGTCAACAACAACAACAGACTGTTCAGAAGCACAGATTACGCCGTTGTCGAAGGTTTTGGACATCAGTACAGATGCAACTGCACGTTTGATATCAGCAGTTTCATCGATAACAACTGGAGTGTTGCCCGCGCCTACGCCGATAGCTGGTTTACCGGAGCTGTATGCGGCTTTAACCATGCCCGGACCACCAGTCGCGAGGATCAGGTTGATGTCTGGGTGGTGCATCAGTGCGTTAGACAGTTCAACAGAAGGTTGATCGATCCAGCCGATCAGATCTTTCGGAGCACCGGCAGCGATAGCAGCCTGCAGAACGATATCAGCTGCTTTGTTGGTTGCATCTTTTGCACGCGGGTGCGGGGAGAAGATAATGGCGTTACGGGTCTTCAGGCTGATCAGCGATTTGAAGATAGCAGTTGAAGTCGGGTTAGTGGTCGGAACGATACCGCAAATAATACCGATTGGTTCAGCGATAGTGATGGTACCAAAAGTGTCGTCTTCAGACAGAACACCACAGGTTTTTTCATCTTTATAGGCGTTGTAGATATATTCAGAAGCAAAGTGGTTTTTGATCACTTTATCTTCGACGATACCCATGCCGGATTCGGCAACGGCCATTTTCGCGAGTGGGATTCGAGCATCTGCAGCAGCCAGAGCGGCGGCGCGGAAGATTTTGTCTACTTGCTCTTGAGTGAAACTGGCATATTCACGCTGGGCTTTTTTTACACGCTCTACGAGTGCGTTAAGTTCAGCGACATTAGTAACAGCCATAATGCTCTCCTGATAATGTTAAACTTTTTTAGTAAATCATCTGCTCGAATACGAGAGTATAGTCAGTGCGGTGATGATTTGCTTAACCGGTGAAAATCAAAAGCTTACTCGCGCTCACACTCACTGTGATTTACTAAAAGAGTTTAAACATTAGAGTTATTATCTCTAATGCGTCACTTCCAGGTGGCGTAAGCAAGATTACTCACTTCTGGGTACTGATTACGTGATCCAAATCAAATTTTTGCAAAGCTGACACCTTTCAGCATCGCTTTTCGCCATTATAGCTAACAGTTAATAAATTGTAGTATGATTTGTTGGCTACATTATCATGTTTTGCACAACCAGATAACAATAACGAATGATAGCAATTTTAAGTAGTTAGGAGGTGAAAAATGCTGTCAAAAGGCGTATTGTCAGCGCGTCTTTTTAACCTTATTTATGGCTAACATTATCCGGCTTTTGCTTCGGAGCTAACCGTGATTCAGACCCTTTTTGATTTTCCCGTTTACTTCAAATTTTTCATCGGGTTATTTGCGCTGGTCAACCCGGTAGGGATTATTCCCGTCTTTATCAGCATGACCAGTTATCAGACAGCGGCAGCGCGAAACAAAACTAACCTTACAGCCAACCTGTCTGTGGCCATTATCTTGTGGATCTCGCTTTTTCTCGGCGACACGATTCTGCAACTTTTTGGTATATCAATTGATTCGTTCCGTATCGCCGGGGGCATCCTGGTGGTGACGATAGCGATGTCGATGATCAGCGGCAAGCTTGGCGAGGATAAACAGAACAAGCAAGAAAAATCAGAAACCGCGGTACGTGAAAGCATTGGTGTGGTGCCACTGGCGTTGCCGTTGATGGCGGGGCCAGGGGCGATCAGTTCTACCATCGTCTGGGGTACGCGTTATCACAGCATTAGCTATCTGTTTGGTTTCTTTGTGGCTATTGCATTGTTCGCTTTATGTTGCTGGGGATTGTTCCGCATGGCACCGTGGCTGGTACGGGTTTTACGCCAAACCGGCATCAACGTGATCACGCGTATTATGGGGCTATTGCTGATGGCATTGGGGATTGAATTTATCGTTACTGGTATTAAGGGGATTTTCCCCGGCCTGCTTAATTAATTCCTTTCAAATGAAACGGAGCTGCCATGCTCCGTTTACTTCGTCATTATTTTTACTTTGTTCCGGTGCAGTTATCAAAAGCAAAAGGAATAGGTAAAAATATTCTTCTCAAATTACAGTTAGTTATAAGGATTTCCTTAACTGCTTCTCCTCACCATCATGTTATTTTCGCCACATCATAATCCTGGGCTTGCTGAAGAATAATTGAAATGATATTAGTAATTCCACTGCCTTTGGTAGAGGAAAGTGCTAAATAATAATCAATTGTTAAATTATTGTGCATTTCACTACTGGAACTGTAATCAGAAAAGAGAGACATGCTTAACCAATCTCTATTTGATTGAATTAAAAGATGTTTGTTAAGACATGGATGCAAGCTATAGATTCTGATACGGTCAATAAAAGAGAATTGCTTAACAATTTTGCAAAATGTATTGGCGAGTAAGAAGCGCATTTGGTACTTTCCGGGCAACCGCCAGACGATTCTTTATTGGTAATGAGAATAATTAACAATTAAAGAGCGTCGCGAAAGAATAATGTGTCTCGACAGGGGAGACACAGTACGAATCGACATAAGGTGATCGTCTGAATCACCAGAATAAATAAAGTCGGTGATAGTAATACGTAACGATAAAGTAACCTGACAGCAGAAAGTCTCCGAGCCTGTGCAGGGTCCCAATCCGGGATTACACATGCTGGTTAATACCAGTAATTATAATGAGGGAGTCCAAAAAACAATGACCAACATCACCAAGAGAAGTTTAGTAGCAGCTGGCGTTCTGGCTGCGCTTATGGCAGGGAATGTCGCGCTGGCAGCTGATGTACCCGCAGGCGTCACACTGGCGGAAAAACAAACGCTGGTACGTAACAATGGTTCAGAAGTTCAGTCATTAGATCCGCACAAAATTGAAGGTGTTCCGGAGTCTAATATCAGCCGAGACCTGTTTGAAGGCTTACTGGTCAGCGATCTTGACGGCCATCCGGCACCTGGCGTCGCTGAATCCTGGGATAATAAAGACGCGAAAGTCTGGACCTTCCATTTGCGTAAAGATGCGAAATGGTCTGATGGCACGCCAGTCACAGCCCAAGACTTTGTGTATAGCTGGCAACGTTCTGTTGATCCGAACACCGCTTCTCCGTATGCCAGTTATCTGCAATATGGGCATATCGCCGGTATTGATGAAATTCTTGAAGGGAAAAAACCGATTACCGATCTCGGCGTGAAAGCTATTGATGATCACACATTAGAAGTCACCTTAAGTGAACCCGTTCCGTACTTCTATAAATTACTTGTTCACCCGTCAACTTCACCGGTGCCAAAAGCCGCTATCGAGAAATTCGGCGAAAAATGGACCCAGCCTGGTAATATCGTCACCAACGGTGCCTATACCTTAAAAGATTGGGTCGTAAACGAACGAATCGTTCTTGAACGCAGCCCGACCTACTGGAACAACGCGAAAACCGTTATTAACCAGGTAACCTATTTGCCTATTGCTTCTGAAGTTACCGATGTCAATCGCTACCGTAGTGGTGAAATCGACATGACTTATAACAACATGCCGATCGAATTGTTCCAGAAGCTGAAAAAAGAGATCCCGGACGAAGTTCACGTTGATCCATACCTGTGCACTTATTATTACGAAATTAACAACCAGAAACCGCCATTTAACGATGTACGTGTGCGTACCGCACTGAAACTGGGTATGGACCGCGATATCATTGTTAATAAAGTGAAAGCGCAGGGCGACATGCCCGCCTATGGTTACACTCCACCGTATACTGATGGCGCAAAATTGACTCAGCCGGAATGGTTTGGCTGGAGCCAGGAAAAACGTAACGAAGAAGCAAAAAAACTGCTGGCTGAAGCGGGTTATACCGCAGACAAACCGTTGACCATCAACCTGTTGTATAACACCTCCGATCTGCATAAAAAGCTGGCGATTGCAGCCTCTTCATTGTGGAAGAAAAACATTGGTGTAAACGTCAAACTGGTTAACCAGGAGTGGAAAACGTTCCTCGACACCCGTCACCAGGGCACTTTTGATGTGGCCCGTGCAGGCTGGTGTGCAGACTACAACGAACCAACTTCCTTCCTGAACACCATGCTGTCGAACAGCTCGATGAATACCGCGCATTATAAGAGCCCGGCCTTTGACAGCATTATGGCGGAAACGCTGAAAGCGACTGACGAGGCGCAGCGCACAGCTCTGTACACTAAAGCAGAACAACAGCTGGATAAGGATTCGGCCATTGTTCCTGTTTATTACTACGTGAATGCGCGTCTGGTGAAACCGTGGGTTGGTGGCTATACCGGCAAAGATCCGCTGGATAATACCTACACCCGGAATATGTACATTGTGAAGCACTAATGGCAATACGTGGGGCAGGCGTGTCCTGCTCCACGGTGTCTGATTTTTATCGCATTACAGAAGGCACAGGCCAGAAGGTAGGGCAATGTTAAAATTTATTCTACGTCGCTGTCTGGAAGCGATTCCGACGCTATTTATTCTTATTACTATTTCGTTCTTCATGATGCGCCTCGCGCCGGGAAGCCCTTTTACCGGCGAACGTACTTTACCGCCAGAAGTGATGGCCAATATCGAAGCGAAATATCATCTTAATGATCCGATCATGACACAGTATTTCAGCTACCTGAAACAACTGGCGCATGGCGATTTCGGTCCATCGTTTAAATATAAAGATTATTCGGTCAACGACCTGGTTGCATCCAGTTTTCCCGTTTCTGCCAAACTGGGAGCCGCAGCATTTTTCCTTGCGGTAATACTGGGTGTTAGTGCTGGCGTTATTGCCGCATTAAAACAAAACACCAAATGGGACTATACCGTGATGGGGCTGGCAATGACCGGGGTTGTTATCCCTAGTTTTGTGGTTGCGCCATTATTAGTCATGATATTTGCGATCATTTTGCATTGGCTGCCGGGCGGTGGCTGGAATGGTGGGGCGCTTAAATTCATGATATTGCCGATGGTGGCGTTGTCACTCGCCTATATCGCCAGTATTGCGCGTATTACCCGTGGCTCTATGATTGAGGTTTTACACTCCAACTTTATTCGTACTGCCCGGGCGAAAGGGTTACCTATGCGGCGGATCATTTTACGCCACGCATTAAAACCTGCTCTGTTACCCGTGCTCTCCTATATGGGCCCCGCATTTGTCGGCATTATTACCGGTTCTATGGTTATCGAAACCATTTATGGTTTGCCGGGGATTGGGCAACTGTTCGTTAATGGCGCATTGAACCGTGACTATTCCTTAGTGTTAAGCCTGACTATCCTGGTTGGTGCGTTAACCATTTTGTTTAATGCCATTGTCGATGTGCTATATGCGGTTATCGACCCGAAAATCCGTTACTGATACTGGAGCTCGCGATGATGTTAAGTAAGAAAAACAGCGAGACGCTGGAAAATTTCAGTGAAAAGCTGGAGGTCGAAGGGCGCAGCTTGTGGCAGGACGCACGTCGACGTTTTATGCATAACCGTGCGGCGGTTGCCAGTCTGATAGTGCTGGTGCTGATCGCGTTATTTGTAATCCTGGCACCGATGCTTTCGCAGTTTGCCTATGACGATACTGACTGGGCGATGATGTCCAGCGCCCCGGATATGGAGTCCGGTCACTACTTTGGTACTGACTCATCCGGTCGCGACCTGCTTGTACGCGTTGCGATTGGCGGGCGTATCTCACTCATGGTCGGTGTTGCTGCGGCACTGGTGGCTGTGGTCGTCGGGACACTTTATGGTTCGCTTTCCGGTTATCTGGGCGGTAAAGTGGATTCGGTAATGATGCGTCTGCTGGAAATCCTCAACTCCTTCCCATTCATGTTCTTCGTCATTTTGCTGGTGACCTTTTTCGGTCAAAACATCCTGCTGATTTTCGTGGCGATAGGCATGGTTTCCTGGCTGGATATGGCTCGTATTGTGCGTGGGCAAACCCTGAGTCTGAAGCGCAAAGAGTTTATTGAGGCGGCACAAGTTGGCGGTGTATCGACGTCGGGCATTGTTATTCGCCACATTGTGCCGAATGTACTCGGTGTGGTGGTGGTCTACGCATCACTTCTGGTGCCCAGCATGATCCTCTTTGAATCTTTCCTTAGCTTCCTGGGGTTGGGTACGCAAGAGCCGTTAAGCAGCTGGGGTGCATTGCTGAGTGATGGCGCGAACTCGATGGAAGTCTCTCCATGGTTACTGTTGTTCCCAGCGGGATTCCTCGTGGTGACGCTGTTTTGTTTCAACTTTATCGGCGATGGCTTGCGTGATGCCCTCGACCCGAAAGATCGTTAAGGAGTGCAGCCATGAGCGTAATTGAAACTGCAACTGTGCCGCTCGCACAACAACAGGCTGACGCACTGCTGAACGTGAAAGATTTGCGTGTCACCTTTAGTACCCCGGACGGCGACGTCACGGCGGTCAATGATTTGAATTTTTCCCTACGTGCCGGAGAAACGCTGGGCATTGTAGGTGAGTCTGGTTCGGGTAAATCGCAAACTGCATTTGCGTTGATGGGCCTGTTGGCTGCCAACGGACGTATTGGCGGATCGGCAACCTTCAATGGGCGTGAAATCCTCAATTTGCCAGAGCATGAACTCAATAAACTGCGCGCTGAACAAATCTCAATGATTTTTCAGGACCCAATGACTTCGTTGAATCCCTATATGCGTGTCGGTGAGCAGTTGATGGAAGTGCTGATGCTGCATAAGAACATGAGCAAAGCTGAGGCGTTTGAAGAGTCGGTGCGGATGCTCGATGCGGTAAAAATGCCGGAAGCGCGTAAACGCATGAAAATGTACCCGCACGAATTTTCTGGCGGCATGCGTCAGCGAGTCATGATTGCGATGGCATTGCTATGTCGACCTAAGCTGCTGATTGCGGATGAACCCACTACTGCGCTGGACGTCACCGTACAGGCACAGATCATGACGCTATTAAATGAACTGAAGCGGGAATTTAATACCGCCATCATTATGATCACCCACGATCTTGGCGTGGTGGCGGGGATCTGCGACAAAGTGCTGGTAATGTACGCCGGGCGCACGATGGAATATGGCAATGCGCGCGATGTCTTTTATCAACCCGTTCATCCTTATTCTATCGGTTTGCTCAACGCGGTGCCGCGTCTTGATGCGGAAGGTGAAACAATGTTGACCATCCCGGGTAATCCGCCAAACTTGCTGCGATTACCGAAAGGTTGCCCGTTCCAGCCACGTTGTCCGCATGCGATGGAAATTTGTAGTAGCGCACCGCCGCTGGAAGAGTTTACGCCTGGCCGTCTGCGTGCTTGCTTTAAACCGGTGGAGGAACTGTTATGAATGCTGTAACTGAAGGAAGAAAAGTCCTCCTTGAAATCGCCGATCTGAAAGTGCACTTTGAAATCAAAGATGGCAAACAGTGGTTCTGGCAACCGCCGAAAACGCTCAAAGCCGTCGATGGTGTCACTCTTCGCCTGTATGAAGGGGAAACTTTAGGTGTGGTAGGGGAATCGGGATGCGGTAAGTCCACCTTTGCTCGCGCCATCATCGGTTTGGTCAAGGCGACCGACGGTCATGTTGCCTGGTTAGGTAAAGAGTTGCTGGGCATGAAGCCCGATGAATGGCGTGCCGTTCGCAGTGATATTCAGATGATTTTCCAGGATCCGTTGGCATCGCTTAACCCGCGTATGACCATCGGCGAGATCATCGCTGAACCACTGCGTACTTATCATCCGAAAATGTCACGCCAGGAAGTTCGCGAGCGCGTGAAGGCGATGATGCTGAAAGTCGGGTTATTGCCTAACCTGATTAACCGCTATCCGCATGAGTTCTCTGGTGGGCAGTGCCAGCGTATCGGGATTGCTCGTGCTCTTATTCTTGAACCGAAGCTGATTATCTGTGATGAGCCGGTGTCGGCGCTGGACGTGTCAATTCAGGCGCAGGTGGTCAACCTGCTCCAGCAGCTGCAACGCGAGATGGGATTGTCATTAATTTTTATCGCTCACGACCTGGCCGTGGTAAAACACATTTCCGATCGTGTGCTGGTGATGTATCTCGGCCATGCGGTAGAACTGGGGACCTATGATGAGGTCTACCACAATCCACTACATCCTTACACCCGGGCATTGATGTCGGCAGTCCCCATACCTGATCCGGATCTGGAGAAGAACAAAACCATCCAGTTACTGGAAGGGGAATTACCGTCGCCGATCAACCCGCCTTCCGGTTGTGTTTTCCGTACCCGTTGCCCGATTGCCGGTCCGGAGTGCGCCAAAACACGTCCTGTTCTGGAGGGGAGTTTCAGACACGCCGTTTCTTGCCTGAAAGTCGATCCGCTTTAAACACAATAAGGGCTGACAGTTGTCAGCCCTTTTTCACGCCGAAAGCGATTATTTATTCCCGCCAGATGATATGGCACAGTTTGTGATCTTTTTCGCGGCATAACAGAATGCGGGCGAAAACATCGTTGATTTCACCATCTTCACTGTCCGCCAGACCAATCACCACTTCGGCAAAAAAGTCCGGGTTCAAATCGAAATCAACATGTTCCTGCCAGTCTTCTGCCGGATCGAATAACTCCGCGCCGCCGCGCTCTTCAAACTGAAGATTGAACAGCAGAACATCAGCTGGATCGAGATTGTCGGCAGCCAGTTCGAGAAAAATATCGTAGGCCTGCTCAAGCGTTTCATCTTCAGTCAGGCGATTGTTTAGATCCATATCCATAGTCACTACCTGTTTAACCTCTGTTGGCGACGTTTTACAGCAACGGGCTGAAGAAGTAAAACAGTCGCTCGGCGACACGTTGCCATAATGGACGTTTTAGCCATAAACGGGCATCGAGCAGACGAGAACGCGAAATATAATCGTCCTGAACGGCGGCGAGGTCAGCACCAAACCCTTTATCGTCGATTGCCAGGGTAATCTCGAAATTCAGCCACAGACTACGCATATCAAGGTTAACGGTACCAACCAGACTTAATTCGCCATCGACCAGCACGCTCTTGGTATGCAATAACCCGCCTTCAAACTGATAAATTTTAACCCCAGCAGCCAGCAGTTCCGTAAAGAACGCGCGACTGGCCCAGCCAACCAGCATTGAATCATTTTTTCGCGGAAGGATAATACTGACATCCACCCCGCGCTGCGCCGCCGTGCAAATCGCATGAAGTAAATCATCGCTGGGCACAAAGTAGGGCGTCGTCATGATCAAATATTCACGTGCCGAATAAGCCGCAGTCAGTAATGCCTGGTGAATGAGATCTTCCGGAAAGCCGGGGCCAGAAGCAATTGTGTGAATGGTGTGACCGCTGGCCTGCTCAAACGGCATAATATTGACATCTGGTGGTGGCGGCAGAATACGTTTCCCGGTTTCAATTTCCCAGTCGCAGGAATAAATAATCCCCATCGCGGTAGCGATGGGACCTTCCATACGCGCCATCAGATCAATCCATTGCCCTACGCCCGCATCTTGTTTGAAGTAGCGAGGGTCGACCATATTCATGCTGCCGGTGTACGCGATGTAATTATCGATCATGATCATCTTGCGATGTTGGCGCAGGTCCATACGGCGTAAAAACACACGCATCAGATTGACCTTTAAGGCTTCGACAACTTCAATACCGGCATTACGCATTAGCTCGGGCCACGGGCTGCGGAAAAAAGCCACACTCCCGGCGGAGTCGAGCATCAATCGGCAATGAATGCCGCGTCGTGCAGCGGCCATTAATGATTCAGCCACCTGGTCCGCCATGCCGCCGGGCTGCCAGATATAAAACACCATCTCAATATTATGGCGCGCGAGCTGGATGTCGCGGATTAACGCCTGCATCACATCATCTGACTCGGTCATCAGTTGTAGCTGATTCCCTTTGACCCCAGCGATCCCCTGACGACGCTCACAAAGCTTGAATAGTGGCGCAGCGACACTGCTATTTTCTTCGGCGAAGATATGCTTACAGGCTTTAAGGTCGTTAAGCCACTTTGCGGTGGAAGGCCACATCGCTCTGGCGCGCTCAGCGCGGCGTTTGCCTAAATGGAGCTCGCCAACGGCAAGATAGGCAATAATTCCGACTAACGGCAGAATGTAAATAATCAACAGCCAGGCCATCGCGGAGGGAACTGCGCGTCGTTTCATTAGAATGCGTAAAGTTACGCCTGCAATGAGCAACCAGTATCCCAGAATGGCCAACCAACTCACCAACGTATAAACGGTTGTCATAGATTAGAAATCCTTTTGAAAGCGCATTGTTATGAGTTTACCCATATGGATTCATCTGGCAAATAAAAACGCGGGAAAAGCACTGGTCAGCGTCGGGGGCGGAGGTATAATGACCATTCTGTTATTGCATAGAGTAGTTAACATGAAGCGGAGTAGAACGGAAGTGGGGCGCTGGCGCATGCAGCGTCAGGCTAGCCGACGTAAATCGCGTTGGCTTGAGGGGCAGTCGCGCCGAAATATGCGTATCCACAGCATCAGGAAGTGCATTCTAAACAAACAGCGTAACTCGTTATTGTTTGCGATCTACAATATCTAAATGTACTGGGCACCATTGCGGTGCCCAATAAGTTTACTCTTCCGTCTTTAAAGTCTATTTTTGCGCCGATTCTTTATTGTCAGCTTTCGTTTCTTGTTCATCGTTATCGCTGAAAATACCATGACCGGAGTTCAACAACATTGAAACGAGCATATCATTATTAATCTCTTCACCATTTAAAACTCGCGCCAGAATTTCGCTGCCAAACAGTTGCGGTGAGAGAATGATATCCGGATGTACCATCTTAATCTTATTCAGGTTTTTGCTATCACTGACGGCGAGAACTGTTTTGACATCACTGCTCATATCTTTTGCCGAGAGTACAACAAACGCGTTATCTGCATCGTTATCACTCAGCGCCAGAATGGCCCGGCATCGATCGATTCCTGCTTTCTTTAATACTGAACTGTCATTACTGTCACCGGGGATAACATCAGCGTTATCACCTAAGCGTTGCTCAAGTTGCTTGATATCATCTTCAGGCAAATTGCTGATAACCGTTACGTTTTGTCCGCGTTGATTCAGTTGCAGAATCGTATTGATGGCGAGAATCGAATGTCCGCAAACAATAAAATGATCTTTACGATGCATTGTATGATTGTTTCCTTTTACAAGTTTGTTGAATCCCCCGCGGATAAGCGGACCAAAAATTGAAGTCATGGAGGTGGCAAAAACGGTAATGCCGGAAATAATGACCGAAATAGTGAACAATCGTGCTGATTCAGAAACAGGGACAATATCGCCATAGCCGACGGTTGACATGGTTTCTATCGAAAAATAGAACGCGGTCATCAAACTTTCTATTCGCGGATTAAAACCTTCGCTTAAATAAAGCGCACCGTAGGTGGAGTAAAAAAGTAACGTCGTGAAACTAATAAATGCGAAAATTGTCCCGGCTGCGGCGCTACTGTGGGAGAAGTCTTTGCGCAGTATCAGCAAAAACACCAGCGTAAAAATGCAAAATCCAATACTAAATTTCAGCCAGGGATAAAAATGCAGGGTGTAAATTAGCGCTATCAACAACAAAATGATACTGATTGCCCATGCCAGCTTTGCCCGGAACAGTAAGCCAATGGAGTTCAGGACAAGAAAGACGCCGAGCATAAAGAGTGGGGCGTTTGCCAGCAAGGAGAGATCCAACTCTGAAAATGCTTTGATATGGAAAATATCAAGCAAATTGACCGACATACCATAGATTGTTTTAAAAATAAGCAATCCATTTAAAAAGACGGCCAGCGCGAGAATGTCGTGCCGTAGGGTCACCCATAAATTTGTTGCTGTTTGTTTGAATGTAGCCCAGTGACTCACTGATACCTCTGTAACCACAATTTTGTTTAATTATCTCAACGTGCACATTTTCTGAACATACATGCGGCACGTGAATGTGTTAAACAATAGTAGATGACTTTATCCGCAGTAATCAAAGGTTTTGAGTGAGCAACTCTGCGTCAGGAAAGGGCATTTTTCCTGAATATGCTCACATCATATAAAGAAATACAGATAAAGTTATTATCTGCTTGTGGGGGGGAATGCACTGACCGACCTATAAGGAAAGGCCAAACAAGAACACGGTTGCAAAAACCGTGCCCTTAAATATTGAATCTCTATTCAGAACACTTTCTTAAATGGTTTCACTGAAACGTGTTCATAGACTCCTGCCGCTACGTACGGGTCAGCATCGGCCCAGGCCTGAGCTGCTTCCAGCGATTCAAATTCAGCAATAACGGTTGAGCCAGTAAATCCCGCAGCCCCTGGATCGTTACTGTCTACTGCTGGCATTGGACCGGCGGTCAACAAACGACCTTCATCATGCAGTAACTGTAAACGTGCTAAATGTGCCGGACGAACGGAAAGGCGTTTTTCGAGGCTATCAGCTTTGTCTTGAGCGTAAATAACATACAACACGGGCACAACTCCTTGTTCGGGAAAGTTGTAAAGTACGTTATTTGAAAGGGCGAAGATCTGCAACGGAAAGATGATGTCTTTGTTAAGACCATGCATAAAGTAAGGTCAATTACGCCAAAAATGACATTTTCACTGATCCTGATCGTCTTGCCTTATTGAATATGATTGCTATTTGCATTTAAAATCGAGGCCTGGTTTTTCTACTGAAATGATTATGACTTCAATGACCCTTGATTTACCTCGCCGCTTCCCCTGGCCGACGTTACTTTCGGTCTGCATTCATGGTGCTGTTGTGGCGGGTCTGCTCTATACCTCGGTACATCAGGTTATTGAACTACCTGCGCCTGCGCAGCCAATTTCTGTCACGATGGTTGCGCCTGCGGATCTCGAACCGCCACAAGCCGTTCAGCCGCCACCGGAGCCGGTGGTAGAGCCAGAACCGGAACCTGAGCCGATCCCCGAACCGCCAAAAGAAGCACCGGTGGTCATTGAAAAGCCGAAGCCGAAACCTAAGCCAAAACCGAAGCCGGTGAAAAAGGTACAGGAACAGCCAAAACGCGATGTCAAACCCGTAGAGTCGCGTCCGGCATCACCGTTTGAAAATACGGCGCCCGCGCGCCCGACATCAAGTACGGCGACGGCTGCAACCAGCAAGCCGGTTACCAGTGTGGCTTCAGGACCACGCGCATTAAGCCGTAATCAGCCGCAGTATCCGGCACGAGCACAGGCATTGCGCATTGAAGGGCAGGTTAAAGTTAAATTTGACGTCACGCCGGATGGTCGCGTGGATAACGTACAAATCCTCTCAGCCAAGCCTGCGAATATGTTTGAGCGTGAGGTGAAAAATGCGATGCGCAGATGGCGTTATGAGCCGGGTAAGCCAGGCAGTGGGATTGTGGTGAATATCCTGTTTAAAATTAACGGCACCACCGAAATTCAGTAAGCATAAAGTCAAAAGCCTCCGACCGGAGGCTTTTGATTATTACTCAACAGGTAAGGCGCGAGGTTTTCCTTCAGGATCAACCGCGACATACTTAAATAATGCTTCTGTCGCTTTATAGCGTTGCCCAATGGGTTCAGACGCGACTTTTTTCACCCACACTTCAATATTAATGCTAACCGATGTCGTCCCTTTCTGGACACAGCGTGCATAGCAGCACACCACATCGCCGACCGCAACCGGTCGTAAGAAAGTCATTCCTTCAACCCGCACGGTCACTACGCGACCGTGGGCAATTTCTTTCGCCAGAATAGCGCCGCCAATATCCATTTGTGACATTAACCAACCACCAAAGATGTCACCATTGGCATTGGTATCGGCGGGCATGGCTAAAGTACGTAAAACAAGATCGCCCTGAGGGACGTTATGTGTTGTAGACATGGTAAAACCGACTTAAAAGGAAAATCACAGGCGCGATGCTACTATGATTTTCCTGAGGAGAACAGAGGAGATACAGCGCCAGCCCCGAAGGACTGGCAGTCTGGTTAGGATTTATCTTCCTGCGGCATGTGGCGGTAGATATAGATACCGCTTAACAATGTGAAGATTAAGGTAAGGGCGGTCAGGCCAAAGACTTTAAAGTTGACCCAAATATTTTGCGGCAGCCAGAATGCGATGTAGATGTTTGCCAGACCGCAAAGGATAAAGAAAACAGCCCAGGCCAGATTCAGCTTCGACCATACCGGTTGCGGCAGCGTGAGTTCTTTACCCAGCATCCGCTGAATTAGCGGCTTTTTCATCACCCATTGGCTGACTAACAGGGCACCCGCAAACAGGGCATAAATGACAGTAACCTTCCATTTAATAAACTCATCATTGTGGAAGAACAGGGTCAAGCCACCGAAGACGACCACCAGAACAAAAGTGATCAGGGCCATCTTCTCAACCTTACGAAAGCGAACCCAGCTATATATAAGCACAATCGCCGTGGCGACGATCAGCGCCGCAGTAGCCGCATAGATGTCATAAATCTTGTAAAACGCGAAAAAGACAACCAGCGGTAAAAAATCAAGAAACTGCTTCATTTTACGATTCCGTAATCAAATGCTTAAGGTTATTGGCGAATCAACATATACAGGCGGAACAGATAGATGAGCAGTATGGCTGAAATCAGGTTGCTCAAGGTGTTCGCCAGTACGGCACCAATTTCCGGGGTTAATGCGGCAAAAGAAGAGGCAAAAAGCAGCAACAGTGTTTTTGCCAGCAACCAGCTCAGTACTGCGGGTGCCACCAGACGCATATTCGCCCAAGTCAGCCGCATACTGCTACGCATCGAGGCAAAAACGCCCATTTTGTCCTGTACCAACATCACCGGTGCCAGGGCCAGTAAAATGGCCATGATAATTCCCGGAACGACCACCAGCATGATGCCAATCTGTACTAAAAGGGTAGTCAGAAAAATCAGAATAAATAACTTTGGCAATATCGGCGCACTGGCACCAATAGCTCGCAGCGCACTGACTCTCTGACCCGCAGACACCAGCTGGATAATTAATATTACGCCTCCGGCGAGAATGGCGTTACCGATTAATCCTGAAAAAGTGGACGCCGCTGAAGCCTGCAGCAAAATTTGTTGCTGTTCCGGTGACATATTCTGAACCAGGTCGAACAACCCACTACTGCCGCTAACGGGCACGCCGTCATTGAGCTGCGCAAGCTGTGCATCACTGGGTGAGAAAACATGCCCTAACACCACTGTGATAAACGCACATAGCAACGATACCAACAGAATGGTCATAAATTGATTACGGAAGAAATTTCCGGTGTCACGGTATACGGACTGCGCCGTGATAGACATGCACTCTCCTTGAGTTTTATGCAGGTGTTAATTAGCGGGCAATTGTACCCTGGTTAAGCCTCGGGTGGCAGCATCAGGTCTTGTATGGAAAAGCATATCTTTGTAAAGCGGAGGTAATTGCTGGCCTTCAGGCGTGGGCAAACCGCTGCAAGTGGCGAGCGAGTTAATATTTGCGTAGCGAAAATATTTAAAAATTGATTTAAATCACATTAACCAGGATTTTCAATGCAACTTCTAAATTAATCCAGATCAATAAAGGGTGAATTATCATATGTAATGTGATCTATGTAGGATCATTTGTTACTCCAATGTAGGTATATTCGTCACGTTTTTATAACCATAACGACGGAGCGGATATGAAAAAGTTAACAGTGGCGGCTTTGGCAGTAACAACTCTTCTCTCTGGCAGTGCCTTTGCGCATGAAGCAGGCGAATTTTTTATGCGTGCAGGTTCTGCAACCGTACGTCCAACAGAAGGTGCTGGTGGTACGTTAGGAAGTCTGGGTGGATTCAGCGTGACCAATAACACGCAACTGGGCCTGACGTTTACTTATATGGCAACCGATAACATTGGTGTGGAATTGCTGGCAGCGACGCCGTTCCGCCATAAAATCGGCACCCGAGCGACCGGCGATATTGCAACCGTTCATCATCTGCCGCCAACACTGATGGCGCAGTGGTATTTTGGTGATGCCAGCAGCAAATTCCGTCCTTACGTTGGGGCAGGTATTAACTACACCACCTTCTTTGATAATGGATTTAACGATCATGGCAAAGAGGCGGGGCTTTCCGATCTCAGTCTGAAAGACTCCTGGGGAGCTGCCGGGCAGGTGGGGGTTGATTATCTGATTAACCGTGACTGGTTGGTTAACATGTCAGTGTGGTACATGGATATCGATACCACCGCGAAGTATAAATCTGATGGTCGTAAACTGGCTAAAGGCAGTTATAGCGACAATGTACGCCTTGACCCGTGGGTGTTTATGTTCTCGGCAGGATATCGTTTTTAATTTTCTCTGCAAAACCTCTGCAAAACTCTTCTGCAAAACTGGTCATCAAATGACCAGTTTTTTCCACTCCTTACCGCGTACATCGTTGTAAATATCGGTCATTTTTTGATTCGAATGGCCTAGCAAAATTTTGGTATCAACCCCCTGCTCTCTGAACAATCGCTCTGATAAAGATCTCTGCTCATGGAAAGAGGGTGGGGTGCCATTAGCACGCCAGTTGTAATCCACAGAATCCCGGGCTTTTTTAAATGCAACGGTTAATGTTGCTGGCTTAACCATCCCGCCGCGCTTAGCTGTCCCTTTCGCGTGATGGTGGTGCAATAGCCACGGACTAAGAACGCAATCGCGGCAGGATGACACTACATCATCCAGGGTGAGATTTAATTTATCGCAACGCAGAGCCAGAGGGATGGCAATCCGGGTTCCTGTTTTTTGCTGTTCGACATGAAGATAACCATCCCGGATATCCGAAAATTGCATTTTGCAAATATCTGAAAGGCGCTGGCCTGTCATCAGTGCCAGCAGCATACCGCGCTGTAAAAAGTAACCATTCTTTTCCGCTGCGTTATAAATCATCATCCACTCATCAAAAGTCAGTCGCTGTCTTGATATCCGCACCTGCGGTTTTTTTGCCGATTCTGCAGGGTTAAAGCCTGGCGGGACATCGCCCGTTTGCTGAGCTTCCCGGAAAACATCGATCAGTACTTTCCTGAAAATTTGTCCCATTCTGTTATGTCCTCTGGCCTTGTACTCTTCCAGTACTGATACCACATCTTTTACGGTTATGGCATCTAACGGTCTGGTGCCAAAACGTTCATCAAATACCCTGAGAGGGGCCGCTTTCTGTTTCAGCGTGTTGAGTTTGATCTCGCCGTTTTCATATCTTTCCTGTTGAATTTTTCTGTAATTATTCAGAAAAATGGTAACGGTTGATGAACCGCCGGTATCACTAATAATTTTCTCCTGCAGACTGAGCATTTGTTCCATTTGCTGCCGGGCAAGACGGCTGTTCGCTTCTGCTGCAATAGTTTCTGCCAGTTTCTGGTCAATACTGCCGAGACCGTGATTTTTGCCTGTTATGGGATGCCTGTAACGCCAGTAAACTTTGTTATTTCTTTTGTCAAAATACGGAGATAATCCCGGAACATCGGTTTTATATTTTCGCGGGCGCGCCATCTTCCAGTATCCTCTTCAAAGCAGGGTGATCTGTGGCGATCACCTCCGGCTTGTTTACCATTCCGACAAAGCGAGCTTGCGGATCCACTCGCCAGCGTCTTCCAACTTTTTTGGGGAGAGGAAATATCATTCCGGCTTTAGCGTATTTACTTAACGTACTCGGAGTAGGGACCGGTTCACTGAATTCCTCTTTTGCCCACTCAGTGAGCAGAATAAGTCTTGCCATGAGCGTCGTTCGCTAATCATGGTCGCCGCCACTATAGCTGGTGGGCAACGACCGGGGTTGAACATTAAAAATCAGCCTGATTTGGGATCAGTTTTTGCCAGATAGCTGAAACGTATTTTGCCTGGTAACGGGCGTCATCAAGTGCATTATGGCGCTCACC